>Ga0209755_10000456_pt1 | contig 74682 bp, 60 predicted proteins | sample TergutCo191P1_FD_187301 | JGI IMG/M metagenome (GOLD analysis project Ga0209755, IMG submission 187301) | Cornitermes sp. P1 segment gut microbial communities from Petit-Saut dam, French Guiana - Co191P1 (SPAdes) (version 2) | ecosystem: Host-associated > Arthropoda: Insects > Digestive system...
TATTCCCGGATAAATCCAAGGTAACCATTACATTAAACTATAATACACCTAAGATGAATCATTTATTTAATACAGTTAATATTAATGGAACTTGGAGAGCTATTGAGCCTCAGGCTTATTGGGCTAATAAAGCGTCATTTTATATGCAAGATGTTTGGGGTTCTGATTATGTTAGCAGTTATAATCAGAATGTTACTAGCAGATATTTACAGTATGTTAAGTGAGTGGAGAAAACAGCCATTTAAGGTAAAATTTAAAGTATAATTTAATGTTATAACGGTACTGTATTATGGCTATGTTGGAATAGTAATAATTTGGTTGAATCTTATGACGTTCAATTTGACAGGCAAATTTTGGATTATGTTTTATTGAGAGAGGTGGAGTAAAATTTTTATTTGTATATTATTCATTTTCATTGTATAATTATACGGTGTATAGGTAAGAATGAAGGTAGATATTAAATGATACAAAGCAATGAAAAAATAAAAAATGAAGTAAAATTCATACCTCCTCAAATGGTAGTATTAAAATCCGATCCTACCAAATTTGGTCCAATAATAAGCGTAATATCTGGGCAACCAGACCTTATTCAAGTATTTATTGATAGCAAAAACCAGCCTTTTTACGCATCTCAATTAGAACTATACAAAGAACCTAATCCACATTTTTTGTCTGCTGAACGTTTCAGAGCTTATCTTTCCGCGATAGAGATATTACAACCAGGTATGTCAAGCCTTTATTCAATTAATTCCGCAAGAGTAGACTTTATTCCTTATCAATATAGACCAGTTTTGCGATTCATTAGGGCAGATCGTCCGCGTATGCTCATTGCAGATAGTGTTGGTGTTGGAAAAACTATAGAAGCAGGGCTCATTTTACGGGAATTACAAGCAAGAAAGGATCTAAATTCAATATTAATCATATGCCCAAGACCACTTGTGACAGAATCCAAGTGGAAAAATGAGATGAAACGTTTTGATGAAGAATTCGAACATCTGGACGGTGATGATCTTAGATTTTGTATCTCAGAAACGTATAAAGACGGAGTATGGCCTGTAAAGAAAGATCGGGTTATAATATCTTATTCTAAATTTAATAAGGCTATTATAGATGGTGATGGAAAAAAAATAAGTTTAAATAGTCTTGATCCTCCTCCGCATTTTGATTTAGTTATTGTTGATGAAGCTCATCATATAAGAAATACAAACACAGATGCTTATAAAGCAGTAAAATATTTCTGCGAAAACGCAGAAGCAGTTCTCTTTCTTACTGCAACTCCGATACAGCTTAAATCTGATGATTTGTTTGTATTATTAAATCTTCTGCGTCCTGACCTCATTATTGATACACAAAGTTTTTCACATATGGCTGAACCAAATCCATTTATCAACAATGCTGTATCCGCAATGCGAGAGCAAAATTCAGAATGGCAAAAGAAAGCTTTGGAGTTAATTAATAAAGCAACAGAAACATCATGGGGGAAAAAACATTTAATAAATAACCCGGATTTTATTAAGGTAAAAGATAAACTTTCTCAAAGTGAAATTTCCAGAGAAGATAGAGTGAAAATTATTACAATAACAGAAAATCTTCATACCTTTTCCGGTATCATAAATAGAACACGAAGGAGAGATATAGGTGATTTTACTAAACGTACTCCAATTACTATAAAAATCCCATTTACAACAGCGCAGCAGAAATTGCATGATTCTCTTTTAGACACACAAGCTAAAATATATAAAAAGATTCATGGTAGTAAGAATATTGTCTTCATGATGACAACTTTAAGAAGGCAGGCAGCTAGTTGTATTTTTGGACTTAACCCATATTTAAAAGAAATGCTTACTCGTTATGATGATGAACTGTTTGTTACTGATTTATTATGTGATGCTGTTGATGATACTTTTGATAAAGATTTAGATACAAGTGAAATACAATCAATAAAAAAAGAAATCGAACAACTTCTAACATTTGCTCAGGAACTTGATGATAATGATCCAAAATTCGATGAATTGAAAATAATTTTAAAAGAAAAAATTACGTTTGAAAATCATCGTATAATGCTTTTCAGCAGCTTTAGGCATACTCTTTACTATCTTTTTAAAAAGCTTAGCGAGAATGGATTTCGTGTTGGACTTATACATGGTGGAATACATGATGATGAACGAGTTAAATTACGTAATTGTTTTGAAAAACCAAAAGATGATGTTGAAGCAATAGATATTCTGCTTTTTTCCGAAGTCGGTTGCGAAGGTTTGGATTATCAATTTTGCGATTGCATGGTAAATTATGACCTTCCATGGAATCCGATGAGGATTGAGCAGCGTATTGGACGTATTGATCGAAAAGGACAAAAAAGCGAAGCTGTTGTTATTTATAATATGGTTACCCCCGGAACTGTGGATTTTGATATTTTTGATCGTTGTCTAATGCGTATCGGTGTGTTTGAGAAATCTATTGGCGACTGTGAAGAAATATTAGGAAAAATTACATATGAAATAAAGTCTATAGGTGATGACTTTTCTTTAAGCAATGAAGAAAGACAGAAAAAACTTGAGATATTAAAAGACAATGAGTTAAGATTAATTCAGGAAACTGAAAAGCTTGAAGAAGAAAAATTTAATTTTATTGGTTTACAATTACCACAGGAACAACTATCAAAAGAAATTGAAAACGCAACAAATTATTATCTCAGTCCAGTTGCTATTGAAAATCTTGTTAGACTTTATCTTTACGATGTTATGGGTTTGAAGCAGGAAGTAATACTCGGAAAGGAACTATTAAAAACTTTACGTTTGTCAATAGAAATTCGTGATTTATTGTTATCCGATTTTAGAAAATTAAACATCCGCAGAAATGAATTAAATATTAAATGGGAAAGATGGCTTCAAGGTACAGAACAACATCTTTCGATTACATTCGATTCTGATTGCGCTGTTAATAATCCAAATAAGACTGTTTTCCTAGCTCCGTTTCATCCTCTTGTCAGACAAGCTGCTCATCATTTTGAAATTAATGAAAATGTTATAGTTAAATTATTAGCTTCCTCAAATGATATAAAATCAGGAGATTATCCATTTGCAATTTATAGATGGAAATATCTGGGAGTACGTGAGAATCAAATATTTAAAACAATAACAAGAAAAGATATTTCTATTGATAACTTTGAATTACTATTAAGAGATGCAGTAGACATTATTGAAGAGGATATAAATTTTATCTCTGAAGAAATTATTAATGAATTTAATGCATTACATTATATATTATGGGATGTTGCAAAATATGAACACTCGAAAGAAAATCAACGTATTGTTGAATATCAAAAACAAAGTCTTGAGACAAGTCATAATGCACGTATTTCATTACTGACTGAGAGTCTTAGAAATAATCCCGATGAAAGAATTAAACGTATGCGTCAGAGTGAAATTTTTAAAATTAATGCTGATTATGAAAGACATTTTAAAGAGCTTGAGGAAGCTGTAAAAAGAGTAGATATTAAATTTTTACCAATTGTTTATGGTGTTTTAAGAGTGAAAGGAGGAAATGATGAATAGAGATGATTGCCGTAGAGAGATATTAAACATTGCTAATAATTATAAAAATTCAAATAGATGGATTATTGATAATCTCAATGGAGCAATAAAAACACTTTCAGAGGATTTATATACAAAATCATCACATTTTATATTAGAACTGATTCAAAATGCAGAGGATTGTAAATACTCAGAACTTCCTCATGTTTTATTTAAATTGCAAAATAATGATCCTACTTATACAAAGGATTCAAATGGAGCTTTAATTATTCAATATAATGAAGATGGTTTTCTATTGGAAAATGTAGAAGCAATTTGTAAAGTTAAAGGTTCTACTAAAAATAAGTCCCAGGGATATATCGGAGAGAAAGGTATTGGATTCAAATCTGTATTTAATACAACAACATGTCCCTATATTATTTCTAATGGATATAGTTTTTCACTACCTGAAATAGATGAAGAGACAGGTTTTGGTTATGTTGTTCCAAAATGGTGGGATAATCCATGTGAATTTGAAAATTTTGAAGGTACAACAATAATTTTACCACTAAATAAAGAAAAATATAATTATGAAAAAATAGAATTAATGCTTAAAGAAATAGAATCCGTAACGATTTTATTTCTCTCTAAGATAAAAAAAATTACGATAAAAACAGATTCAGGTGATGATTTTAGCATAGTTAAAGATGATTTAAAAATTCCAGAAGTGCAATTATATATAGAAGGAAAGAAAAAAGGAGAAAGATTCCCTCATGAAACCAGGAAATTTATATATTTTAATAAGAAATACATAAAACCAAATGAAATAGAACAAGAAAATCGAAAAGATATAATTGAACGAGAAGTTATAGTCGCCTATCCGTTAGATCATCAGAAAGATGTTATAGGACGAGTATTTGCTTTTCTTCCTACCGAATTTAACACCAGATTTCCATTCATTATTAATGCTGATTTTATATTAACAAGCGGTCGCTCAGAAATTAAAGGTATTGATAATAAATCTGATTGCTTATGGAATGCATGGCTATGGGAATGCATTGCTGATTGTATAGCAAATTCATTAATTACGCTCGCTAATAAAGAAATATTAACGGTTGAATTTTTAAACTTACTTGTTTCACCTTTAAATCAATTAGAAAGTAGTAATGTTTTATATCCTTTTCTTATTAAGTGTAAATCTGCTTTTATAGAACAGAAATTATTCAAAACTGATACTGGTTTTTCCTCTGCAGGAGAAGCACTGATATTAGGTTCTGCTCCTTTATTAGAATTATTTAATGATTCAATTATTACAAATCAATTATTTGAGCGGAAACACTGGCTAGATAAATCAATAAGAAGTGCTAATACACAGTTTTCAAGTTTATATTATTTTCTTAGATATAAACTTAATATTCCAGATATTGCTCTTAATGATTTTATTAATAAGCTAGATTATAAATTCTTAATTAATCAATCAGATATGTGGATAGAAAAATTCTATTTCTTTTTATTAAATCATGGAACTAATAATACAATTAACATTGTAAAAAACAAACCAATAATTCGTGCAATAAAAGATGGTAAACAAGTGCATGTTTCTCCATTTAATGATAATAAACCAAATGTTTATATTTCACATGATAATAATAAAACGCCATCTGCAATCGTTAAACCTGAAATAATCAAGAACAATGCGATAGAAAAATATTTAATTGAGACTTTAAAAATTCCAATAATGAATGATATATCAAACATTATTGATAATATTATTCCTAAATATAAATTAAATACGATAAACATTACACTAGATGAACATATATTAGATATAACTAGAATAGCTAAGGCATATAAAACAGGCACATCAGATGAAAAAAATAGATTTTTATCTGAAATACGCGATGCAAAAATAATATTAGCAGAGAATATAAATAATAAATTTATAGGGTATAAAAAGCCTAATGAAGTATATTTTAAAAATGATGATTTATCAATATTTTTTGCATTTAATGAAACTATTGGATTTGTATCATCAAAATATAATGAATCTGTATACGAATTTCTTACTATTTTAGGTGTTGAAAATAATATCAAAATAAAACGAAAACAACATGATTACCAAAATCATGTTATAATCATGTCAAATTTTGGTAATCATAAAAGAGGTATAAATAAATTCGATCCAAATATATTAATTGATGGTTTAGAAAATAATTTTAATGTTTTTAATAAAGTAGATATTGTTTCGTTATCAAAAGATAAACTAATTTTATTTTCCACTTATGTATGGAATGAAATTGCAATTAAATATTCAGATTGTATAAGAGGTGATATTGAAGTTTCATCAAACCAGAATTATAACCCACATGATACAAAAAAAAATATCATTTCTGATAATTTTGGTCGTATATTAATAGAATTCTCATGGCTTCCAAATAAAGATGGATATTTTAAAAAGCCATCAGAGATGAAATTAAGCGAATTACCGAAAATGTTTTATAAAGACGAAAAACTAGCTCGGCAACTTAAAATGAAGCAAGATATTGTTGCTCAAACTGCGGCTAAAATTGGTATTCAACCAGAGGATTTAGAATTTATTAGAGAAAATTCTGAAGCATTTAAGAAGTGGAAAGAAGATACAGAGAGACAAAATAATCAGGCATCATTCCCAGACAAAGTATCTGTAAATAGTGAATTGAGAAAAAAACGCGTAAGAGAAATTGCTGATAAAGAAAATAAGAGAGAGAGAGTAGTAAGACCAAGAACTGTGACTTATACTGGAGATGAAAAATTAAGAGCCCGAGCATATTTAATATCTAATTATGAAGATGATGAACACCAGCTTCGTTGTCAAATATGCGGAGAAAATAAGGGTAATCAAAAAGAATCTCCTTTCCAAACATTAGATGGGAACTGGCACTTTGAAGCATACCCATTTCTTCCATCAATACGAGGAAAATTACATGAAGCTAATTTTTTATGTTTATGCCATAATCATGCTGCTAAATTTTTACTTATAGATGATGAAGAATTAATAAGAGTTGAAAATTATATCATTAATCATGATTTTTCTAATGAAAGGTATATAGAAATCAACATTTTAGGAAACATAAGGAAAATATGGTTTACTACTGATCATATTAATGATTTAAAAGTGCTTTTGATGTATAATTAATTAGAATTTATATTGTATTATTAATAATATAATGGTATATTGTAAAATATAATACCATTTATAGGAATTAATCAATGACAGAATACGAACAAATACCTTTTTATCTTGATAATACCACTCAAATATTAGCGTCTTGGCTAATAAAAGTTCTGCCTGAGATGTCTCAAAACTGGTGGCAGAATAATGTTGTCGAAAAATTAAGTTATATACAAGGAGATCGTGTAAAAAATAAAGGTATTCGCTCATTAGCTGAGCTTGATTTAGCGGCTCTTTTACGGGTCTTTGACCAAAATTGGATAGAATTAAGTCAAAATCACAAATTATTATATGAAGATAGAACATATTTAAAAGAAATGTTCAATATTCGTAATCGTTGGGCACATAAACCAGTAGATGGTTATGAAATAGATGATATTTATAGAGATTTGGACACAATTCAGAGGTTTCTTCCATTAATTAAATCAGATGATAATTTAATAATCCAAATTAAAGAATCAAAGAAAGAAATATTTGTTTTAAAGGAAAATAATATTAAAGCGATAAAAACAAATATTTCTGAGTTATCTTCTCAATCTGAAAAAAACAATTCATTTGAATCAGAATCAATAATAAATCAAGATATTCCAGATAAAGAAAAAATAATTTTAAATAAATCTAAAAATCTTGCAATAAGAATTCCATGGCATGATAACGGATGGACAGGTAATATTTGTAAAAATCCACAAAGAAATATTTCCTGCCTCAACTTAAAAAATATAGCAAAGGAGAAAAATGTAGATTTTGAGTGTTCGATATCTAATAAAAAAATATCTGAGTTATCACAAGATGAAATTAAAAAATTACCTTGCCTGCAGGAAAATGCAGCTTTCCTATCAAATAATGAGCATCAATTTTTAGCAGTATATCCATATAGAACATACAACGGATTAAGACATATCAAGCCAACGCAAGTAAATATCTTACCTAATTCTCTTTTATCACGTCCTTTTCGCTGGTTTCGGACAGCTGATACGCCAGCTACAAACATTATCACTGGTTATAGTAAAAAACGGGAAAACGAATATAAAGTTAAATATAAAGACAGTAATGATAATCCAATAAAGAAAACATGGATTAATGATCCTTCAAATCAAAAAGCAATCATTGAATATTATTACAGCGATGTATCAGAAAAATCCCTTCTTGTTCCATATTTAAAGAATGTTCCATTTTCTGATGATGGACGCCGTATTGTATTAGGCGTAGGTTATGTTAAAAATGTTCATGATAATCAATATTATGACTCTTCTGATAACAGTATTACCGAGATGCCTGTTATATGGGATAAGGTTATTGAACATGACCTTATCAATAATGGATTTATTATGCCATATAAGGAATTATATGATTATTGGGTTAAAAACAATCATTGTGATATAGATGATTATATTTTATTTGTTGAAGATGAATATAGAGAAGAATTCAGCAATGGTTCAGAGCCTGTTTCTTATGATGCTTTATTAAATATTCTGAAAAAAGCTAAAGAAATTTTTCTTGCAATAGCAAGTAATATACCGGAAATTCATTGCGATTATTCATCAAAGGCGAATTGGATAGATGTACAAATTAAACAACTTATTGTAGAACGAGGAATATTTCCGGCAATAGGAAATTTACTACTTGCATCTAATAATTTTATTATTCCGGGTAATGGAGAAGAAAAGAATATTGCTCTTGATATCATTAAATCTATACTATTTGACGGAAGTTATAAATCAATTGAATTCCTATGTAATAAAATTGATAATGAAAAACAGCTAACATCAAAACAGAAAGAAAAAGCAAAACAATATATATCAGAAAATGCAGATATAATACATAACTTATCACGTTTTACTCTGACAGAAGAACAATTTCGAGAAATATTAAAAGATAAAAATAATGTATCTATGAATAATCCATATTTACTATTTGAAGATTCATTAACTAAAGAGGATAAACTTAAAATACCATTAAGTAAAATAGACAACGGAATGTTTTTTGATACAGAAACCCAAAAGACAATTCCAGGATTAGTACTATTAGATACAGATTCTAAAGAACGATTACGAGCATTTATTATCCGTGAATTAGATGAACAATCTCAAAAAAACGGACATTCATTATTACCATTGGATTATTTAATAGAATTAATAAACAAGAGGAACTTATTACAAAGTTTAAATTTTAATAAAAATGATTTTAGTCTTAAATCGTACAGAGACTTCATTGAAGAAAAAATAATTATTAATGAAATAGAAGGAGAGATATATTTAAAACTTCGCTCTATTGAAGAATATGATAAAGTTAGTAGGAGCGAAATAAATAACAGATTAATCACCGATAAAATATTAATTAATGTTTCTGAATTTAAAGCGACATTAAATGAATCTTTGGAAGCTTACAGAGGAAATGACACAGAAGAAGGAATTAATGCCTATAATGAGAAAATTGAGGCTTTGGAAAAACTGGCGGTTAATAAAATATCGGTTCTGATTGGTGATGCAGGAACAGGTAAAACCACAACTTTATCTGCTTTTTGCAAGCATAATGATATTAAAGGAAAAGTTAAATTATTAGCCCCTACAGGTAAAGCAAGAGTCAGGATGTGGGATGCAACCGGTAAACAATACGAAGCGAAAACAATCGCAGGATATTTAATAGCCGATAAATGTTATGACTGGAATACAAGAAGATATAAGATTCCTGAAAAATCGAAAATAGAATTGACTGGCGCTAATGTAATTATTGATGAAAGTTCCATGTTGACAACAGAGATGTTCGCTGCTGTATTAAAATCATGTTCGCAGGCAGAGAGAATTATATTTGTTGGAGATCCAAACCAGCTGCCGCCTATAGGTTGCGGAAAACCATTCTCCGATTTAGTTGATCATCTACAAAAGGAATATCCGGTAAACGTAGCAAGGTTATCTTGTGTAATGCGGGCAGAAGATTTAGAAACAAATGATTTTGCTTCATGGTTTAAAAATGAATCTAATTCTGATGAAAGTGTTTTTGATAAAGTCGAAGCAAATAATGATCCAAATAAAGGAATAAGGTTCCATAAATACGAGGATAACTTACAAGATGTCATTCTTGAAGAAATAGCAAGAATTACTGGTATGAAGGATATAGATGATATTCAAGGATTTGATAAAAGTTTAGGTGCAAAAATAGAAAAACAATATACAAATTTTAATACAGGTGGATTATTTGGTATTGCAAAAGATCAAGGTGCTGGTTCAAAAGCAGAAAATTGGCAAATACTAAGTCCTGTAAAAAATTCTCCAGATGGAACATTTGGTATAAATGATATTATTCATGAGAAATACCGGCCAACATTAAGAAATAAAAATAATAAATGGACAAATAATTATTACAATTTTATTGTTTATGGTTTACAAAAAATTGGAGTTGGGGATAAAGTTATATGTACAGAAAACGTAAATTCAGATGCATATCCAGCGGATAATAATAATTTTAACTATGTTGCAAATGGAGAAATTGGTATTAGAGTATCACCGGCAAAAAAAACCGATTTTCAAAACGTTGAATTTTCTACACAACTAGGTGTTTCATATCGGGGAAAAAAAAATAAAAATGGTTATATGGAAGACTGGAATTATAAAGGAGAAGACGCAGATGGTAATTTAGAACTTGCTTATGCAATTACAATTCATAAAGCTCAAGGAAGCCAGTTTAAAAATGTAATATTAGTATTAAATAAAAATTCCGGTGTACTCTCACGTGAGTTGATTTATACGGCTATTACAAGGCAAAAATCAAGTTTAGTTATACTTTATAATGATGATTTTAGGAATCTCATAAAATATTCAGATGATAGGTATTCAGACCTCGCCAAACGATGTACAGATTTATTTAATCCGCCAAAGTTTATTAAACTCAAAGAAGGGTGGTATGAAGAAGAAAAAATCCATAAAACAAAACGCGGTGATATGGTACGTTCAAAATCTGAAGTTATTATTGCTAATGAGCTTGAAAACGCAGAGCTAGACTGGCATTATGAAAATGATGGTATTTTTGTAGAAATAAACGGTAAAAAACTATTACCGGATTTTGTAATTAATCATAATGGTAAAATTTATTATTGGGAACATTTAGGATTATTAAATAAACCAAAGTACCAGAAGGATTGGGCAGAGAAGGAAAGTTATTATTTTAGTCAGAAAGATAAAATATTAAAAGTAACAAAGGATAAGCCCAACGGTGCGATAAACAGTGAAGATGTTATAAAGATTATAGAGGAAATAAAAAGAAATTAATATCATTAATTAATAACCCTTAACTCCTCCAAATCTCAGCCATTATATATATATATCAAGGAGCCTTGAATGAAAGTAGTAATAATAACTGTTCCGATGAAACCGCCTCATGAAATTTCAAAGGTTAAATATCCGGTAGACGGTAATAAATCAATCGAATATGACAAACCTGTCAAATGTCCGATAAACGGCGTTCTTGCTAAATCTTTGCAAAAAGGGGATGAAGTAAAAGTTATTTATATAATGACTTCAGGTGATAACAACGAATGTCCAAAAAATAAAGATGAATTTATTAATGAGCTTAATATTATAAATCAAGAAATTGGAGCGACACTCAGTTATGATACTGTTGATATTGCGTTCTTGCCGACAAAGCAGACTTATAATAAACTCATTACCGATTTAACTGAAAAAATTCCGGAAAATGCGGAAATTTATACAGATATCACCTACGGCTTTAAACCGGAAATATTATCTTTATTTTGCGCGCTTCGTTTTGTTGAAGAATTCCGGGACGCTATTGTTCAATTTATTGTTTATGGAAAAGCGGAATTCAATAAAACTACGCGCGAACTGGAAAACCTTAAGTTATTTGATATAACATCCCTTTATTATCTTTTTAAATTAATTGGTACGATGGGCGCTTCAAACGCTGAAACAGCAGCCGAGACTTTAAAAGACTTCTTTGCCATGTAAGAGGTTTTTGTGGAAGAAAATAAGGCAAATGAAGAAATATTAAAAGATAAAATATTCTCATGTTTTTCCAATAGCCTAAGTGAACCAAATAGGCAGCAAACATTTTTAGGGCAATTAAGCGATTTAATATACAGGTGGTGCAGGGATTACCTTAATTTTAATGTAGATGATATGGGGCTTGAAATATTTAATATTGCTAAACGGTTTTTAAAAGATGATAGCAAAGCAAATATACCAAAGGACAGAGATGATTTTATTAAATATTTATTAACTGCATTAAAAACAGGAAAAACCGAGTACAAGCGAAAATACGAGTCCAGAAATAAAGATGATGTAATACGAATGAAAGAAAGCCATCTTGGAAGAAAATTGTCCGAAGATGAAAAAGACAATGTAATAACTAAATGGTTTGAACATGAAGTCGCACAAGATCCAAACATTGATTATCTTATTAATTCAAATATTGAAATTATACGAGAAGCTGTAAAGACAGTTCTGGAAAGGAAGCAAGATAGATCCAGAGATTGCTATAGAGCGCTTTTTACTTTGCATTGTATAGAAAAGAAACATACAGAAGGTTTATTTTCTATCCTTGATCAAGATATTATTACTGGTTTCCAAAAAGATGATAAAAAATCAACACAGTACGAGATTTGGCAGAAATATCATCCAGACGCCCTAAAAAGCAGTTCAGAAGTACAAGCCTCAAAAAACCTTAATGACTTCCTCAGAGATCTGGAAGAATATCTAAAAGAAAAAAATCCTGAAATATTCCATTAAAACCATTAAGTCTTCCATATTCCAGTCATTATTATGATAATGGAGGATATACACTATGCCAGATCAATTAGACGAGAAACTAAAAGAAATTGATGAACATCAATTTATAACGCCTAAAGATAAGTTAGGCTACGCAGAGGAATATATCACTTTTTGCGAGCATAATAAACTGCTTAATTATTCTCTTTCTAACAGCATTGATGATATAAAAATCGCGATCTTTACAAGAGCAGGACTAAATATTGATTTAGATAAAGCCAAATGGATTATTAATCATGATCTTTCAATCAGCGTTAAGCATCTAATGAATAAACATAAAGTGTCATTCTCTATGACAATATACAATGACGGAAAAGTCAGAGTCATAGTTATTAATATGCGTAACGGCGATAATTGGTTTTCTACTCGATACGGCGAATTAAACGGAAAATGTTATAGCTGGGATCATTTTGAAATTGTTGAAAAATTAAGAAGGTTAATCGATAAATTTTCAATTGATCCGGAAATGTTTGATTAAGTTAATTTAGGAAAACTTTGTATATTATGATGATATTGTCTATACAAGTCAAAAACTTCAATTAAACATTCCCATAACGATTCCCGCTGCGGCGCCAACAGCTATATATATTACAGGATGGCCTTTTAATTTTGTGACCGCTAAAAATAAAATAATAAAAAAGACAAACTCGGCAATTTTAAATGATTCCGGTATTGAAGGAGCGCTTGGGTTATATAAGGCAAGTTTTAACGCGAGAAAAAAGGCGGATGCAAGAAGGCCAAAAGCGGCAGGACGCAGGGCTGCGAAAACAGAAACAACAATTTTATTTTCTTTAAATGATTTTAAAAAATAAGATAAAGCAATTATCACAATAATAGCAGGGCTTACCAGCCCAAGGGATGAAACAACGCTGCCTGCGATTCCTGCCGCTCTAAAACCTGTTAGGGACGCCATGTTTATACCGATGGCTCCGGGAGCGGACTGCGCAATAGCTAAAAAATTTCCTACAGTTTCGTAGTCAAGCCATTCGTATGTTTCAGCCATTTGAAAAAGAAACGGCAATGTCGCAAGCCCTCCTCCCACCGCGAAAAGACCTGTTTTAAAAAATTCAAAGTAAAGAAGAAAAAGATTCATGTTGTATTATCCTTTTCTTTATCATTATTTTCGACTTTCTTTTTGGAATTATTTTTCTGTGATAAAAATAGTTTAAAAATATTCCTGCTGTCAGGCGGGCGAAAAAAAATTAAACCTGCAAGTACGCTGCCGGAAATTATTAGCACAGGCGATACGCTGAAAACAGCGGATAAAATAAATGCAATTATAATCAATATTACTGATTTAAAATTTTTTATTACGCCTTTTTTTAATTTTACTAAAGTATCTAAAATTAAAGCGCAGACCGCAATTCTGATGCCGGTAAACGCGCGCTGAACGATTTCATATTCCGCCGCTTGTTTTATAAATATAGATATTATTATCATTAGCGCGGCTCCGGGAATTATCAGTCCTAATGTCGCTGTAACCGCGCCTGCGATACCGTTTTTTTTATACCCGATAAAAGTAGCCATGTTCACGGCGATTATTCCCGGCGTGATCTGCGCAATGGCGAAATAATCCATTACTTCGTCCATATTTGTCCAATTTCTTTTTTTTATCAGCTCACGTTCAATGACTGGCATCATCGCGTAACCGCCGCCGAATAAAGTGGCTCCAATTATGAAAAAAACCCAGAAAAGTTCTAAAAGTTCTTTCATGAATAATTTTACTTTATTAATGCATTCCGCCTTATAAATTATTCGATAAATGTTTGAACTCTGTATTCATGTTTTCGTATTCATTGTCAGCTTTTACTTCTTTTATTACTTCGCGAAGATTGTCGCAGCTCATATCAAAAATTATTTTTCCAAGTTCCGCTGTCGCGGGAGCAGGATCTCCTGCAAAGTGGTACGGATATTGCGAGTACCAGTTATAACCTGTAAATATTCCAAGCTTTCTGATATTTTTTAAACGGTCAAGGCTTGCAGCTTCCTTTGTGTCCTGCGCTTTCATGTCGACTAAATCACCCCGTAAATGCATTATTAAAGCTGTTTCCGTAAGACCCGCGTGAAAACCTAGATCATTTGTTTTCGCGAGGCTTGCGATTTTTTTCTCCTGCTCGTCTTTGTATTTCGCAAGAAAAAAAGTATACGCGCTGTAGCGTCTTTCAAGGCGCGGCATCTCCTGAAGAAAGAACGGAAGAAAATGTCCGTTTCCTCCGTGGCTTGAACAAATAATTATCTTCTTAAAACCGTTGCGGTGAATTTCATCGCACATTTCGAGTAACGCTTTCATTATGAGTTTATGAGACGCGGCGATGCATCCAGGATAATGTTTCGCTTCCGCTATCTGCCCAAGAAAATAATAAGGAAATACAACAGCTTTTTCCGTTTCGGCGGCTTTTTTACAAACAGCCTGCCCGATAATCATATCTGTTCCTACAGGCAGATGGTTTCCGTGCTTTTCAAGCACTCCGATCGGCAAAAGGCACACACCCTCGCTTTCTTTAATACTCTCTTTAAATTTATCCGATCTCAGTTCTTCCCATAACATAATCAGCCTCCAAAATGATTTAAAGTTTTAATGCCGTTTCCTGTAAAAATTTCATCGCTTGTTTCCCTGTGGAAGGAGATGTGTCTTCCAAAAGTATATCGATATCAAGCTTTTTTTCCATTATTATTTTTAACAGGGCAGGGTAATCCATTTCACCTAACCCGGCGCTGTATCTGCCGTTCTTGATTCCGTTTTCCATGCGGAAATCTTTTGCGTGTATCGCGGTTATTTTATCGCCGAACGCGGAAAACGCGCGCAGAAAAAAATCTTTCTGAGTTTCAGCTAACCCCGCGTTTGGAATCAAGTTTACAGGATCGTAGATAACTTTAAGAGCGGGAGAGGCGAGGCGGCGCTGAAGCGCCTCCATTTTTTCTATGCTGGAAATTGTGTGAACATCGGCGACCGCTTCTACCGCGGTTATTGAACCGCATTTTTCCGCGGTTGTTATAAGCCGTTCAAAAGATCTGCATAAAAGATCAAACGATTCCTGTTTTTCCGTATCGGGATGAAACGAGCAGTCCGCGTTACAGGAGCCTGTTTCGGTTCCTACCATAGCGCAGTTAAAATCGCAGGCGTAACGAAGATGTTCCTCAAAATTGTAAAGCTGTTTTTCGCGCGCGTCTTTATCGGGATGTATCGGATTTATATAACAGCCTAAAACGGCAATCGCGATATTTTTTTCTTCTAATATTTTTCTGATTCTTCGCGCGTAAGAAGGGCTTAACCCGCCGGGCTGCGGAGCGCCTTTTAAGGCTTTAGCGAGCGCAAGCTGAATGGAGGCCGGCTTATAAGCGTAAAGAGTTTCAGCTAACTCTTCGATAGTGACGCCGGCGCCGTAGTCATGCGCGCGAAGGCCGATCTGAAGTCCATGAAACTCAGGCATGATAACTCCTTATAACTGCTTGCTGTTACGGCTGCTTACCGATATACGCGAGGATGCCGCCGTCAACATAAAGAATATGGCCGTTTACAAAATCAGAAGCGTTCGAGGCGAGAAACACGGCAGGCCCAGCGAGGTCTTCAGGTTTTCCCCAGCGCGAAGCCGGGGTTTTAGCAAGAATAAACTGATCAAAGGGGTGGCGGCTTCCGTCGGCTTGTCTTTCACGTAACGGAGCTGTCTGCGGAGTTTCTATGTAACCCGGACCAAGGCCGTTACACTGGATGTTATACTGCCCGAACTCGCTTGCGATATTCTTTGTCAGCATTTTTAATCCGCCTTTCGCCGCGGCGTACGCGCTTACTGTTTCTCTTCCAAGTTCGCTCATCATGGAGCAGATATTAATAATTTTTCCGCTTCCTTTTTTTATCATAGAAGGAATTACGGCCTTAGCCACGATAAACGGGGCGTTAAGATCAACATCAATTACTTCGCGGAATTCTTTTGCGCTCATTTCGGTCATGGGGATGCGTTTAATGATTCCCGCGTTATTCACAAGAATATCGACAACTCCGACTTCTTTTTCGATTTTCGCGGCTGTTTCATTTACCGCGTTTTCATCGGTTACATCGCAGACATAAGCCGCCGCTTTAATTCCGTCCGCTTTATATGATGCAAGCCCTTTATCAACCTGTTCCTGTCCTCTGTCATTAAAAACAATTGACGCTCCCGCTTTATTAAGCGCGGATGCGATTGCGTAGCCGATACCATAAGACCCGCCTGTAACCCATGCTACCTTTCCGTTAAGTGAAAACATTTCGTTATTCATAATTTCTCCTTATTTTAATTCTGTTGTAACCAAAGTATCCATATCGTCAAAAGTTTGATTTTCGCCCGCCATCGCCCAGATAAAAGTATAAGCGCCGGTTCCGACGCCTGAGTGTATTGACCACGACGGCGAAATCACCGACTGTTCGTTATTCATAACAATGTGGCGCGTTTCACCGGGCTGTCCGTGCATATGAAAAACAACTCCTCCTTTCTTAATGTCAAAATAAAAATAAACTTCCATCCGGCGTTCGTGGGTATGGCAGGGCATCGTATTCCAAACAGAGCCTTCTTCCAGTATCGTCATACCCATTACGAGCTGGCAGCTTTGGCAGACCGCAGGATGAACATATTGATAAATTGTGCGGACGTTTACTGCCGACGCTTCTCCCAATCTGCGCGGATTCGCTTTTTCTATCGGGATAAAAACGACAGGGTAACTTGTATGAGCCGGAGAACTCGCAAGATAAAACTTGGGAAGATTATTTTTATCTGTTGACGAAAAAATCACGTCCTTAACTCCCTTTCCGATGTAAAGACCGTCTCCTTTTTTCATTTTATATTCATTTCCGTCAGCTGAAATTTTCCCCTCTCCTGAGATGCAGATAATTCCAATTTCTCTCCGGTCAAGAAACACATCGCTTCCAAAGTCTTTGCCGCCTTCCAAACGCAGCTGTTTTTCCTCAGGGCTCGCTCCGCCGAAAACTACCCTGTCGCTGTGTGTGTAACAGAGGCTTATTTCGTCTTTTATGAATACTTTTTCAAAAAGAAAGTGTTCTCTCAAGGTTTTTGTATCGTAATAGCGCATATCATTCGGGTGTTCCGGGTATCTTGTTTCCATTCTCATAATTTATCTCCTGTATTGTAATGTTATAACAGCGCTTTTGTTTGCGCAAGACTTAGTAAAATTTAATAAAACAGCGTGAAATTACACGGATTTTTTTATATTTCATTGAATTATTTTTAAATTTTTATTTTAATGCACAGAAATTTTATTAACTGCTTGCTTTTTTTTTGTATTTTTTTATATAATGCTTTTATACAAATTTATTTTAAGGAGTTATTTATGCCAAGATCATCTAAAACACAGACGCCGGGTGAAGTCCTTCAATCTTATATTGATAATTATCAGACCAACGCCTTCGCTCTGTCAAAATCGATTAAAGTCGCTTATCAGTCAGTTACTAATATTTTAAAAGGGAAAGGTAGAATATCAGTTAATATCGCAATGCGTTTAGGCAAGTTTTTCGGCAACGCCACTGAATACTGGCTTGATGTTCAATCATCATCGGAAATCGCAGAGCTTTCTTCCAGCGTAAAATTTACAAAAATTTTAAAGAGTATTCCAAAAGCGGTAAAGCCAAAAGGCAAAGCTCCTGTTAAAGCAGCTAAAGAAAAACCCGTTAAAAAAACCGGCAAAAAGAAAATCGCAGTTAAAGGAAAAACTTTTAAGAAAACAAAAACTAGAAAAGCCGGCAAGAAATAATAACTTGATAAATTCTTCCAAATAATTTTAATTAATATAAGTTACTTTCGCTTCTTCGAAGGATCCCCTTGCGTCAGGGGCTTCGTCCGGGGAGCCGACAGCGATTACATTAAACGGGATTTTATCATCCGCTATTTTAAAAAGCTCCCTGAATGGACCAATGCGTTCATCTCTCGGAAAAACGCCGCACCAGCATGTGCCAAGTCCGAGGGATACGGCTTTTAATAAAATGTTTTCTGTCGCCGCGGCGCAGTCCTGCGCGTAGTAACCTTCCGGGAAACCTTTCTGCGGAACCGCGACTACAATAATCGCCGCTGTTGCTGTCTTGCACATCTGCGCGTACGGATGAATGCGTACAATCTCGTCAAGAACCCCGCGGTTTGTTACAGCGATAAATTCCCAGGGGCGCGAATTGCATGCCGATGGAGCAAGCATCGCGGCTTCCAGCAGCTGATTCATCTGCTCTTTTGTAACTTTCTTTTCAGGATCATACTTTCTGATGCTGCGCCTGTTATTAATTTCATTCATAATTTTCATCCTTTCTTTTTAATAAGCCTCAAAGATCATTTCGATCCTTGAGGCTTATTAGTGAATAATTTTCCGGCTGTCAGCCTTTAAGTCCTTTTTCCATTATATCAAGCTGTGTGTAAAGTTCCTTTGGGAGTTTGTCGCCGAACTTGGCATAATGGTTTTCTCTTACGTCCGCGATTTCCGCTTTCCAGCCTTCGACGTCAAGTTTGATTAAGTCGGCCATTACAGAGTCGCTTACGCCGTCAGGTTTTGATATGCTGCCGGGTTTGGGGAGGTTGCCGATTGGCGTTTCGATATAATTTTCAACGCCGTCGCAGCGGTCAAAGATCCATGAAAGGACGCGGCTGTTTTCGCCGTAACCAGGCCATTCAAAATGACCTTCAGCGTCTTTGCGGAACCAGTTAACAAAGAAAATCTTCGGCAGCTTGCCGCCGTGTCCTTCGTCCTGCGCCTTTTTGCCGAGCTTGAGCCAGTGAGCGAAATAGTCGCCCATGTGGTAGCCGCAGAAAGGAACCATCGCGAACGGGTCGCGGCGGATAGTGCCTGCTTTAAGGTCAAGCGCCGCCGCTGTAATTTCGGAGCCTGTAATTGATCCCATGAATACGCCGTGCACCCAGTCTTTGCTCTGGTTTACAAGCGGGATTGTTTTCGCTCGTCTGCCGCCGAAGAGGAATGCGCTTATCGGCACGCCTTTTGGATCTTCCCATTCAGACGCGATTACGGGGCACTGAGAAGCCGGCACTGTAAAGCGTGCGTTAGCGTGCGCGATTTCCTGACCCGCCGGTGATTTATCGGTTTTCGGGGACGGAACTTTTTCGCCCTTCCAGTTTGTGATTGTGTTTCCCGGCGCGGGATAGCCAATCTGTTCCCACCAAATATCGCCGTCTTCTGTAAGACCCGTATTTGTAAAAATCGTGTTTTTCTTAATCGAGTCCATCGCGCTCTTGTTTGAATGATCGCTTGTTCCCGGAGCGACGCCGAAGAATCCGGCTTCGGGGTTAATCGCGTAAAGCTGACCATCTTTGCCGAACTTCATCCATGCGATATCATCGCCGATTGTTTCGACCTTCCAGCCCGGGAGGGTAGGAATCAGCATGGCCAGGTTTGTCTTTCCGCATGCCGAAGGGAGCGCGCCTGTAATATATTTTACTTTTCCCTGCGGATTTGTAAGTTTTAAAATGAGCATGTGCTCGGCGAGCCAGCCTTCATCGCGCGCCAATACCGACGCTATGCGAAGCGCAAGGCACTTTTTGCCGAGCAGAGCGTTTCCGCCGTAACCTGAGCCGTAAGACCAGATTTCGTATGTGTCGGGGAAGTGGCTGATAAATTTCTTGTTAACGTCCGGTTCGCAAGGCCAGCCCGTGTCTTTTTCGCCGGGTCCCAGCGGCTTGGCGATTGAATGGAGGCACGGCACAAAAAACCCGTCTTTGCCCAAAACATCTAATACTTTTGTACCAACCCTTGTCATAATGTGCATATTAAAAACTACATACGGGCTGTCGGTGACTTCAACGCCGATCTTAGCGATATCTGAGCCTACAGGCCCCATCGAGAACGGGATAACATACATTGTGCGGCCTTTCATACAGCCTTTATACTGCGCTGTCATATCCGCTTTTAATTTGACAGGATCAGTCCAGTTATTGGTCGGACCTGCGTCGTCTTTATTCTTGCTTGCGATAAAAGTGCGGCTTTCGGCTCTTGCGACATCCGAAGGATCTGACCGGAACCAGTAACAGCCCGGTCTTTTTTCCTGATTTAATTTGACGCCAAGACCCGCGTCCACCATTATTTTCAGCATATTTTCATATTCACCCTTGCTGCCGTCGCAGACCGTAACCGAATCGGGGGTCATCAGCGCCTGTGCCTCTTCTACCCATTTTTTGAGGCCTTCATGTTTAAGTTCGCTTAAGTTCATGTTTAACTCCTGTTTATTATTAGATCTTCTAATTTTATCCTTTATACACCGAAAAACCATAAAAATCAAGCGTAATTTAATTTAAAATGAGGAAGGATCGTATTATAGTTTTCATAATTTTATTATTTCTGACTCTTAAATCTCAAATATTAATATATCTTCCCTAAGAGGTCAAAATATCGTATATTTTACGTATGGATGACAGAAGAAAAAGGATTGACGACCTTATAAAAAACAGTCAGGAAACCCGTTCTTCTCTTGATACCCTTTTAGAAAATTTCGGCGAAACCCTTTATTTCCGGACAAAGGAAATGCAGACAAGCTTCGATGATATAAATCAATACAATATATATTTAACGGATATTTCAAATTCCAACGTAAGCATCGGCAAAATAGAAGAAAAAAACAGGCGCTTTAAAGAACTTGAAGAAGCCATTGAAGCGAGGGAACAGCAGGAGAAAGAACGCGCGAAAGAGATGACGGTTGTTTACCGCAGGCTTGGAAAAGCCCTTCTTGAGAACAGCGCGTACGATGATTACACCTCTCTTTTTAAAGAACAGGCCGATGCTTTAAACACCAAGCTTGAATCGCTTGAGACCCGTATCGGCGAGCTTGAAAATAAGGAAGGCGGCAATGTTTTTACATGGATTGGAAAAAACGCTCAGGGGCTTGTTTTAAAAACATTTCTGACCAAAGCGCAGGAAAACCGGGAACAGCTTTATCAAAATGTAGGGGAACGTTTTCAAGGCCGCGATTCCCCGGATGGAAACGATGATGTATCGATTGTGCGCGCCGAAGCGGATTCTCTCCGCAGTGTTTCCCGCGCCGCGGCGGATGAACTTTCGGCGTTAAAGGATGAAAGGCGTATTATTACGGCGTCTTTCGGCATAGAAGGAAATCCCGCAAAGCAGATTCAATCAATAAAAAATCATATAAATCTGGTAAATGAAGCGCTTGCCGCTTTATATAAAAAATTCGGCGCAGAGACTTCGGGCATCGACGAAGATATAACTCCCGAGCGTAAATATTTTATTGATACAATTGTAACCGCGCAGGACGGTGAAACAATCTCAAGAGCTGTAAGGCTTAATCAGTCTATTACCGAAAATGAAAAAGCAATCGCCAAACTGCGGGCATCTTTAGCTATTGATGATGAAAAAATTAAAATAGAAAAATATAAAAGATCGATAGATGATAAAAAAAATAAAATTCTTGATTTTCAAAAACAAATTTCCGATTTAGAAGAAAGCGTCCGCGACAGCGAAAAATATATTCAGGAACTCGATAAGCAGTTATGACAAGATCATTTACCACAAAGGCGCATCGTGGTTAAAACTTTATTATTTATATAGGAAATTTTATGCCAGCGAAGAAACCTGTTAAGAAAACCATAACAAAGAAACCTGCCGCTAAAAAAGCAAAGCCTGCCAAAAAAGCGAAACCTGCGGCTAAAACAAAAGCTGTTAAGACAAAAACTGTTAAGACAAAAACGCCGCCGCAGAAAGCCGCCGCGTCTAAAGCCGCCGCGCCTTTAAAAACCGCCGCAGGCAAAGACAGCGCGTCTTCAAAAACTCCTGTCTATGATGAATCAAAAATTAAAACGCTTTCCTCGCTTGAGCATATCAGGCTGCGTACCGGTATGTATATCGGACGGCTGGGCGACGGCTCTAATCCTGATGACGGCATTTATGTCCTGTTAAAAGAAATTATTGATAACGGCATTGATGAATTTATTATGGGCAACGGAAAACTTATCGAAACCCAGATTAAAGATATTGATAAGCCCGGAAAGGCAATGGTAAAGGTGCGCGATTACGGAAGAGGCATCCCGCTCGGAAAGCTTGTTGACTGTGTTTCTATTATCAACACCGGCGCGAAATATAACGACGATGTTTTTCAATTTTCTGTCGGCCTTAACGGCGTCGGAACAAAAGCCGTAAACGCGCTGTCGGTTTATTTCAGGGTGGTCGCTGTAAGAGGCGGCGAGTACGCGGAAGCTGTTTTTGAAAGAGGCAGATTAAAAAGCGATCGCAAGGGAAAATTAAAGGAAAAGCTGAAAGACGGAACGCTTGTTGAATTTATCCCTGACCCTGAAATTTTCAAGGATTTTATTTTTAACCCTGAATTTGTGGAGAAGCGCGCGCAGAATTACGCGTATTTAAACGCAGGCCTTACTCTTACATTTAACGGTAAAAAATTCATGTCATCGCGCGGATTATACGATCTGCTGCTTGAAGAAACCGGCGAAGAAGGCCTTTATCCGCTCGGCTACTACAAAGGCAAACATTCACCTAACGGTCAGCTGGAAATCGCCTTTACCCACACCAATAATTACGGCGAGGAATATTTTTCGTTTGTAAACGGACAGTACACATCAGACGGCGGAACTCATCTTTCGGCCTTTAAAGAAGGGTTTTTAAAGGGGATTCAAACCTTTTACAAAAAGGATTACCGCTCCGAGGATGTACGCGAAGGCACAACCGCGGCAGTCGCGATAAAATTAAAAAATCCGGTTTTTGAAAGCCAGACAAAAAACAAATTAGGAAACTCAGACATCCGCGCTTGGGTTGTGCAGGAAGTGCGGAACGCCGTGGAGGACTGGCTCCATAAAAACCCTGAAGCCTGCAAAAAACTTGAACATAAAATAATGGCAAACGAATCATTGCGCACAGAGCTTAACGCCGTAAAAAAAGAAGCGCGCGAAGCCGCGAAAAAAATCGCTTTAAAAATTCCAAAGCTTAAGGATTGCAAATACCATCTTGAAGACGGAGAAGAGGGAGAAGCGTCGACAATTTTTATTACAGAGGGTGACTCCGCGGCGGGCTCTATAGTATCAAGCCGGGATGTAATGACTCAGGCTATTTTCGCGCTCCGCGGAAAAGTTGAAAATGTGTTCGGTAAAAAACGCGCCGCTATATATAAAAACGAAGAGCTTTTTAATATGATGATGGCGCTCGGCATTGACAATGACATCGAAAGCCTGCGTTACGCGAAAATCGTTATTGCGACAGACGCGGATTTTGACGGCTTTCATATCCGCAATTTATTATTAACATTCTTTCTTTCTTATTTTGAAGAGCTTATAACAGCGGGGCACGTTTTCATTTTGGAAACGCCGCTTTTCCGCGTGCGCACAAAAAAAGAAACGCGCTATTGTTACTCGGAAAAAGAGCGCGATGAGGCTTCCGCCGCGCTCGGAGCGCAGAGCGAGATAACACGTTTTAAAGGACTCGGCGAAATAAGCCCTAAAGAGTTCGGGCAGTTTATCGGGGAGGATATGCGCTTAGTGCCTGTTTCTGTAAACACATTAAAACAGGTTCCGCAGGTTTTAAATTTCTACATGGGGAAAAATACTCCAGAGCGCCGCGAATACATTATGAAAAACCTGATAGAGGACGCCGGCTAAAATCATCAAAGATGATTTTAGATCGAAGTTTGCCTGCGGCAAACTTCCGGCTATAAAGTTCTTAAATTTTATATACATGAGGTATTAAAGTAAATATAAATGAAAGCGCCTTTTATACCTGATTTGGGAATTGTATACCCTGAAAAACCGGACGCCCGTATGGTTGAATTAATTGAAGTCCGTGAAATTAACGTAGATGAAAATTATCCGTTTTTTGATAAATCATTTAAATTCAGAATTATTAATTTTTTTTTATATCTTGGAATATTCACAGTCGCGTTTCTAGTATGTTTTTTGCTTCATGGAATTAAAATTGAAGGAAGAAAAAATCTTTGGAAGCACAGAAAAATTTTAAAAGACGGAGCGATGACAGTATCTAACCATATGCACCGCTGGGATTTTATCTTTGTCACTCTGGCTGTCCGTTACCGCAGAATGTTTTTCCCCGCGTTTAAGGATAATTTAAAAGGCCCCGACGCCGGCTGGATCAAACACGCGGGCGGAATTCCCGTTCCTGATGATATAAGAGCGATGAAAGCGTTTAACAGCGCCTTTGATGAAATTCACAAAAAGAAAATTTGGATACACGCGTTCCCCGAAAGCACTCGTTTTAATTATTTTACGCCGGTAAGGCCGTTTAAAAAAGGCGTTTTTACAATGGCGCATCGTTATAACCTGCCTGTAATTCCTGTCGCAATGTCGTACAGAAAGGCAGGCTTCCCGTTTACTTTGTTAAATAAACACCGCGTAAGAAAAGGCGGGAAAGAACTTCCTTTAATTACGATTCGTATCGGAGAACCTCTTTTGTTCGATAAAAATCTTGGCCGCAGGGAATCAGTGCAGAAAATCAGAAAAGAATGTCATGAAGCAGTAGTACGCCTCGCAGGCATTACCGGTAATCCGTACCCCGCCGAAGGCGATTAAAATCTGAAGCCGTTGTAAAAAAATATTATTAAATTGTAAATTTTCTCAAAAAAACGATATATTGTAATATTAATATGGAACTGTTCCATTTACGTAAAAATAAATCTATTTATCATGTGAAGTCGAATTCTCTTACTCTTTATCACAGTCATTATAAAAAGAATTTATCAAAATACCTTTTTTTATTCTGGTATTTAATTTAAAAAATGCCGTATGGCTTTTTATATAAAAAAAGGAGGTTTTTTTTAATGAAAAACAAACAAAGGGCTTTTGCCCGCAATTTTGGGATTATCGTTTTGGCGGCGGTAATAGTATTTTCGGTAGTTTCCTGCGCGATGTTAGAAGGGTTTTCGCTGATGTCGGACGGGCAGGATGCAGCGGATACGGGGCTCTCGGAGGAGGAGATGCTGCTTGTCGGTATGTGGAGAAGCAATACAGGGCATCTGTATACATTTAATGAAGACAGAACCGGCACTGTAAGGTTAAGCGGCAGTAACACGGATAGCAGCTTTACATGGACTATATTCTTTGGTTCTTTATCAATGACTATTGACGGCTCACCAATGTATGCTTCCTATTCCTTAAACGGCGATGAGCTTTCATGGAGACGCATGGAGGATAACGCGGAAATAAGAACGACCCGCGAACTCCCGGGACTTGCTTTTACACATGGAAGAAACGGATGCGCAGTCTCACTTGGCACAGAAACCGGCAAAGTTATAGTAATACCCGCAACCTGCCCTCAAGGGCATCCTGTAACTGCTATAGTAGCGCCTGTATATAATAACGATACTTATAGATATGAAGGCGGCTTCGCGGGAACGGCTATAACCAGCATAACAGTCCCCGGCAGCATTACTACTATTACCGCAAATGTGTTCTCTGACTGCGAAAATCTTGACAGCATAATATTGGAGAACGGCGTTACAACTATCGGTGACAGCGCGTTTAGTTCCAGTACTTTTAAAAGTATAACAATTCCGGCAAGTGTTACATCCATCGGCAGGTCCGCGTTCTTACGCAGTTTTGGTTTTACAAGCATAACCATTCCCGCCAGCGTTACATCTATCGGTGACGGCGCGTTCGCTTACAACAGCATTTCAAGCATTACCTTTTTAGGCGCTATACCTGCTGCGGCGTTCCATACTACCGCGTTTGGCAACAGCATGGCGGAAGGCTATATGGGCGATCTGCGCGAGAAGTATCTTGCAGGCGGATCCGGTACGTATACGAGATCCGGCATTACATGGACGAAGCAGTAGTAATTAAGATTAATTATTTGAGGCTTTTCCAAAACTTTAGAACCGCAGATTCGCGCTTTTTGGAAAAGCTGCCTTTGATTCAAATGAAAAGCAGCTGCGACCCGCGAACCTGCGGTTCGATGGTTCGACAACTGCTTTTTAAAGAGCTTTTTACAAAATTAACCGAATTTTAGAAAAAGCCCCATATATTTGTTTTTTAAATGTAAATATACTATAATTTAAGAAGGATCAGGAGGGGAATAATTATATGGCCTTTTTCTAGGTTATATTCAGCGGAGTTTCGGTTTTAATGAAAAAGATGCTTCTTTTAGCGGTAATTTTGGCTCTTTGCGCTTGTTCCTCAGTTCCAAAAGTCGAACAGGAAGAACCTGTTCCTTCGATAACCGCCGCTTTAGAAAACGCCCTTATTCTTGTAATTCCTTATCAGGCTGAAGAAATCATCCCGGAAACAGAAGATATTCATGAACCTGTTTTAAATCCTGACGTATTATCGAATCAATTTCTCTTCATAGAAGGATACGCGGAAAATGATGAGCTTCTGGAGGCTTTTCTTTGGGCTTTTCAGATCGAAGCAGGAGGCGCGGGTTATATTGTTGTGCCGGCAAAGGAAGACGCAGCATATACATTTAAATTTGATGTGTCCGCCAACATGATCGAAGACAATAAAGGAAATCTAATTCCAGCCTTAGAGAATGATAATCAATACATTGTAAGAATCAGCCTTATTGATAACTCAAATAACGAAGAAATCCTTTTCTTTGACTTTTTCTTTACCGAAATCGATGAAGTATACGAATATTCGCAATCATTGTTTAATATGGCTACAGTTTATATTCCTCCCGGTAAAAGAGATATTTATTATGATTATATTGTTGACAGAGACTGGCAGAATAAATGGCTCTATCTCAGAGCTTCTGTAGATTACCCGATTTCATTCTTCGCCTTGCAGCCGACAGGTTTGTTAGGCGGTCAGGCGGCATATATGCCTAGCAATTCTCCAACAGGTCTTCCGCCGCTTTCAATGCAGCGGTTAAATCATATAATTCTGCCGCAGCCGGGTTTAACCATAGGAGTTGAAGGGCAATTTTTGGATTTTTTAGGAGCGGAACTCGGCTTAAAAATGAATATCGGAGACCCTTGGACATATTCATTCTTTAACCTGACATTAAATATGGCTGTAAAATACAATATAAAAACGGAAAATTTCATGATCCAGCCGTATATCGGCGGTTTAATACCGCTCATTATTTCTGATGTATTTATTGAATTTCCCCCTTTGTCATTGGGCGCAGGCGTTCAGGCCGGGGTAAAAGGCGGGCCGAGCGGAATGATTTTTATTGATGTAAGTTTTATGTATTCATTCGGTGAAGTATACATGAAAAATCAATATGCGGAACCTGATAAGGAAGGTAAAACAATCGCTCCGGTACCGCGGCAGATTCATTATAAACACTTTGTGTTCGGAATCAGTGTCGGCTATAAGTACGGTTTGTTCAATCGATAATTGAAGCTGTGTACAGTTGCCATATTTGCATTTTATGAAAAGTATTTTAACCGGAATTTTGGAACAAGCTCAATTAACTTGACAAATTTTTAATTATTGTCATGCGCGTGTATTGAATATTTTTTTTGAAAAATCTAAACTGCTTTCATGGCAGCTTTAACATTGGGCGAACGAATCGCCGAGATAAGGAAAACTTATTCAATCAGCCGGGAAGATCTGTCCGAACGCTCAGGCGTACCGGCGGACTTAATCGCAAGGATCGAAGATGACGGGCATATCCCCGATCTTGCTCCGCTCATAAAAATATCAAGAGGGTTAGGCGTACGCCTGGGTACGCTTCTTGACGATCATGATAAACTAGGACCTGTTATATGCAGGACAGAAGACACATCCAGCCGTTTTAAAACAGGACTCCCCGAGGGCGTTACGGCGACGGGGCATCACGGGATGGCTTTTTACGCGCTTGCCGCCGATAAGTCGAGCAGGCATATGGAGCCGTTTATCGTAGCGATTGAACCTGACGCTCAGCAGGATAAATCCACCCACGAAGGGGAAGAGTTCATCTATGTAATGGAAGGAACTCTCGCGCTTGAATACGGAATAGATAAGGAATTTTTAAAAACAGGCGATTCTGTTTATTATGATTCAATCGTCCCGCACCGCGTGTACTCGGCGGATAGAAACCCTGTTAAAATTTTAGCGGTGGTTTATACGCCTGTGTAAGGATTAATATATGGAATACATCGAAAAAACTCTTTCTCAGGTGATCAGGGAGAAAACGCAGGCGCACCCTGATCATGAATTTATTATTTACGCCGATCGTAATCTCCGCTTTACATACGCGGAATTTGATAAAAGAGTTGATGACCTCGCAAAAGGTTTTTTATCAATAGGCGTAAAAAAAGGCGATCATGTAGGAATTTGGGCGACTAACGTACCGGACTGGAATACAGTGCTTTTCGCGTGCGCGAGAATCGGAGCTGTTCTTGTTACTATTAATACAGGCTATAAAACCCATGAGCTTGATTTCGTTTTAAAGCAGTCTGATATGGTCTGTCTTTGTTTAACAAACGGCTGGCGCGATTCTGATTATATCGAAATGATTAATGAGCTTGTGCCCGAATTAAAAACATCGGAAAGAGGCAAACTCGTCTCGCCTAATTATCCCGCTTTAAAATATGTTGTTCATATAGGACAGCAAAAACACCGCGGCATGTTCTGCTTTAACGAGCTTATGCTTTTAGGACAGCACACTGATTCTAAAGAAATGCTTGAAATCGAAGCGTCCTTAAATACGAACGACGTTGTAAACATGCAGTATACATCAGGTACTACGGGTTTTCCAAAAGGAGTTATGCTTTCTCACAGGAACATTTTAAACAACGGTTTTAATATCGGGGAAAATCAGCGCCTTACAGAAGCCGACATTGTCTGTCTTCCTGTTCCTCTTTTTCATTGCTTTGGTCTCGTACTTGGAATGATGGCGATTGTTACGCACGGATCGACTGCGGCTCTTATCGAATGGTTCGATCCTCTTTTAGTGCTCGCGACTATTCAAAAGGAAAAATGCACGGCTGTTTACGGAGTACCGACAATGTTTATCGCCGAGCTTAATCACCCCATGTTTAAAATGTTCGACCTTTCAAGCCTGCGCACGGGCATCATGGCGGGATCTCCCTGTCCAATCGAAACAATGCGTCAGGTAATTGATCTTATGCACATGAAAGAAGTTACAATCTGCTACGGGCTTACGGAGGCGTCCCCTGTAATGACACAAACGCGTTACGACGATGACATTATCGTAAAAGTTGAAACAGTAGGGCGTGCGCTTCCCGGCGTCGAAGTTACAATCAGAAACCCCGAATCTGGCGATGAATGTCCTAACGGCGTTCACGGAGAGTTTTGCTGCCGCGGTTACAATACAATGATAGGTTATTACAAAATGCCGGAGGCTACATCAGCCTGTATCGACAAGAACGGATGGCTTCATTCAGGCGATCAGGGAATAAAAGACAGTAACGGCAACTTTAAGGTTACGGGGCGCATCAAAGATTTAATTATCCGCGGAGGCGAAAATATATCGCCAAAAGAAGTTGAAGATTTTTTATATACAATGCCGGGAATTAAAGATGTGCAGGTCGCGGGGATTGCAAGCGAAAAATACGGCGAAGAGGTCGGCGCGTTTGTTATTTTAAAACCCGGCGTGACATTAACGGAAGAAGATGTGCGCGACTATTGCCGCGAAAAAATCGGGCGCTTTAAAATACCAAGATATGTTTTCTTTGTTGACAGTTATCCTCTTACATCAAGCGGAAAAATTCAAAAATATCTGTTACGCGAAATGGGGAATAACCTTGTTAAGGAGCGCAAGACCGCAACTTAATTATAACTTTAAATGAGTATGAAACGCTTTATAAATAAAGTTTTTACAAGCCTGCCTCATTCAGGGTTTCATTGGGAGATGTTTACAGGCGCACTGGGAACGCAGATAGAAATTATCAGGGCTGATCACAATGATACCGCAAATGTGAAAAAGGGAATTAAAGACGCCGACATCGCGGTACTCGCAGGCGATATCTCCAAAGAGGTTTTAAATTCCGCGTTGAATCTGAAATGGGTGCATTGCGATCATTCGGGCGTTAATAATTCCGCTCACCCGGAAATATTCCAAAGGGGAATACTTTTAACTTCTTCCGCCGGAAGATCCGCCGCGGTTCTTGCGGAGCACATTTTCTTTTTGATGCTTTCGCTGGTTTACGATTCGCGCCTTCTTGAAAAACAACAACGTGATCACATTTGGAATAATCTATACAAAGACAGGAGGGGATTATTTTCAAAAACCATCGGTATAATCGGCATGGGCCATACAGGTAAAGCTCTCGCTGCCCGCGCTAAAGCGTTCGGAATGACCGTTCTTGGATACGGCAGATACGAATGTTTATCGCCTGCGGGAACACACCCGTGCGCGGACAGGATGTGGTTTGCAGATAACGCAGACGCCATTGACGGGCTTCTTAAAGAGAGCGACATTGTCGTTCTTACCGTCAGACTGAGCGACCAGACGTATCACATGATAGACGAAAGAGCTTTAAAATTAATGAAACCTTCCTCGTACCTGATCAATATGGCAAGAGGCGCCGTCGTTGACGAGAACGCACTTTATAACGCGCTTGTAAATAAAACAATCGCTATGGCGGCAAGCGATGTCTTTACAGAAGAGCCGCTTTCAAAAGACAGTCCGTTATGGGATCTCCCGAATTTTGTGATTACGCCGCATTGCACTCCCGAAGTCCCCGATCTCGCGCTAAGCGGCCTTAATATCATCTGCGAAAATATCTGGCGCTACAGGGAAGGGGAGGAGCTTTTAAACTGCCTGACCGTCAGGGATGTATATACCAAGAACAGGTAAATATTGTATAAAATAATGGTATTAAATCCCGCGCCGGAGGAAGAATGTCACTGGCTTCGATCAGGAAAAAGGAAAAAGTCACCGACCAGGTCTTTGCCCAAATTGTTGACGCTATAAAAAGGGGCGAATTTAAGCCCGGCGACCGTCTGCCCGGCGCGCGCGAACTTGCCGATGAAATGGAAGTGGGAATCTCCACGGTCAGGGAAGCACTCAAAATGCTTGAGAGCCTCGGCGCTGTTGAATCGCGTCAGGGCGAAGGAACATTCATCTGCAACACTCTGCGCGAAGGAGCCGCGAACGCCTTTGAGATTCAGCTTGCCCTTCTCCCGCTGACGGCCGAATATCTTTTGGAATTTCGCATTATTTATGAGACAGCGTATACGCGCCTTGCCATGCAGCACGCGACAGCCGAAGACCTTGTTAATCTGGAAGCCGCTGTTATCTCTCTTGAAGAAAAAGTAAAAAATTCACCAGGCGCGTTTATACAGGCCGAAGACGAACTTTTGTTTCACCATAAAGTTCTTTACTGCACTCATAACCCTTATATTATTAAAACCGGAGAAGTAGCCTTAGACCTTTTCTTTGATGTTATGCATGATCGCCTTGAACCGCTTGTAATTAACGAAGCGGCGATCGATCACCGCAACATATACGAAGCGATCCGCAGTAAAGACAATGAAAAGCTTGATATAGTGCTGAGTAAGTGTTTTTCATGGTGGGGAAGCAGGTTTAAAATATAATAGAATTGTTCGATAACTTCAGTTATTAAACTAAACGAAGTTTGAAACTTCCTTATAAATATATATGAGGGCGAATGATAAAAATTGATTTATGCGGACAGAAGTGGGAATTAAGCCGGTGTGATTCTGACAATGACGGTGAATGGTTCGCGGCAAGCGTTCCCGGGGCCGTTCATTACGACCTTATGGCCGCAGGCAGACTTGAAAACCCTTACTCAAGCTCCAAGGCCGCTTTCGCCTCCCATTGGGTTGCGGACAGTGACTGGCTTTACAAAACTGAATTTGAAACTCCGCTGGAAATTTTTTCCGCCGGTGATTCCGTAGCGAATCAATTTGTTTTTCTGCGTTTTGAAGGAATCGACACTTACAGCGAAATCTGGCTTAACGGAACAACGGCCGGCATTACAGCTAACGCGTACAGGGTATATGATTTTTTTATTGATCCTTCGATTTTTAAACAAAATGAAAAAAACATTCTCACGGTAAAAATTAAATCGCACCGTAAAATGATATCTTCCAAAATTGACGAAGCTCAGAAACATCTTAATAACGGGCGCGATGTCGAAGGTCTTCTTGGAAAATCACTTATCCGCCGCTACCAGCGGAGTTTTTTCGCGGGCTCAAGCCTTTTGAATCTTGGAACAGGCGTGCTTGGCATGGGCATTGTACGGGGCGTGAGTCTGATAATGTATCCGGGTTCATATATAACAGACTGCTGCTTAAAAACGCTTTCCGTTAAAGACAGCGCATTGTGTAAAATTCTATTAACTATAAAAACGAACGGCCAAAACACAGCCGCCGTAATTTCTGTAACATCCCCTGACAAAAAGGAAGTATTTTCCAGGGAGCTTACGGTTACACCAGCGGATTTTCCCGCGGCGCCCCCGGCAGATTTTCCCGCGGCATCGGATGAAATTGAAATCCCCCTAGAGATAAAAGAGCCGCTTCTTTGGTATCCGCGTTTTTACGGTGAGCAGAATCTTTACAATTTGAATGTAAAAATTTTTCAGGACGGAAAGTTGACAGACGAGATTAATCAAAAGGCAGGAATAAAAACCTGCGAGCTTGTCACAAAGGACGAAAGAAACAGAAACACATTTTATTTTAAAATAAACGGACAAAAGGTTTTTATTCACGGGCAGAATCATATCCCGCTTGATTACATTAAGTCCTGCCGCAGTAAAGAAGAGTACGAAAGGCTCTTTGAAATGCTTGATAATCAATATGTCAACATGATCCGTGTTTGGGGCGGAGGCGTTGTCGAAGACGATTACTTTTACGAGGAATGTGACAGGCGCGGAATAATGCTTTTTCAGGATTTTTATCTTCACAGTAATCAGTATCCCGATTATGACGATGAATGGACTCAAGGATTTCTGTCTGAATCGGAAGAGCTTTTAAATAAATTACGCGTTCACCCGTGCCTTTGCGTTATCTGCGGCGGCAATGAAACACAGGAAGGCTGGGACTGCTGGGGCTGGAAACAGTCGTCGGATCGTTTTTACGGAGAGAGGCTGATAGAAGACCTTCGCAGGATAAGCCTGCGGATGTGCCTCGAACTTCCGTACATCGAAAACTCTCCGCACGGCGGGAAAAACTGCCAGTCTCCTATAGAAGGCGAATCCCACATCTGGGGAAATTTTTATAACAGCTCAAAAGATCCCCTTTTTGTCACCGAAACCTGCTGGACACAGGAGAGCTACTCAAGACCCCAAACTCTTAAAAAATACATGGGTCTTGATGTTGACGAATACTCAGGAAAAAACTGGGCAGCTAAATGGAGTGAAACAACCTCACTTGGTCTTTTAAACAGATACCCTTACAGCGACTGGTTTGAAAGCTCAAGCCTTAGGGCGTATCTTTACAGCCTTGAAATTGAACAGATGAGGGCGGATTATCATGCGCTTAATATGTTTCGTTTTTCAAGCCCCAATAACAACGGAGTGATGTACTGGTCTTTTAACAAGGGAGGGCCGCTTTTCCAGTTTGGCTGCGTTGACTACGGCGGCTATCCGATGATGTCATACTATGCCGTAAAAAGAGCGTTCGCTCCTCTTGCCGTTTGCGCCCGCCGCGACAATTGCGATATTCCTGTTATGATTTCAAATCATGATCCTGTAAAGCGAAACGTAAATGTTGAAGTTTACCACCTGCGAAATGACGGAAAGGTATTAAACCAATGGTTAAAAGATATTTGCTGTGAAACAGGAAAACCGCTGGAGGTTTTCAGGTTCAAAGACCTTTATAATGAAGTGCAGAACAGAAGCGAAGAAATTGTCTATGTCTGCGCCAGCGTTAACGGCGTCTTTACAGCCGATGACATGCTTTTTTTCTGCGCTTATGCCGAATTTTCTCAAATTTACAATCCGCTTACTGTCAAAATTGACAAAAAAGGCGTTAAATGGCGGATTCATATTGAAACAGCCGTTCCCGTCAGAATGGTTCAACTTGAAGGCAATCAAAAATTCCTTTTCAGTGATAATTATTTTCCGATGATTCCGCAAAAAAGTAAAATAATAGAGGCAGGTCTTCTTGAAAGAACCACGGACGAGCCGTTTTTACTGACAGTCCAAATCGCCGGATTTGAAGAAAAACAAGAATTTGAGCTCTATTAAAACATGGTTAGTTTCGAAAAATGCAAAAATTAAGGTATCTTTTTCATAACTGAAGTTTTAAAAACATCAGTTATTTTAAATTTGAATACAGCAAAAAAAAATTTAAAATTTATTAAAAGGTAGTTGTCAGATATCAGAGCAGTGTATATAATATCTTAATCAAACCACCGGAAGGTGTAAATTTTATAGGAGGAAGGAATGAAAATTGGAAAGTTTTTTCTGATTAGTGCGGTTTTGCTGCTTACAATCAGCATGGCGGCAATGGCAACAGGCGGCAGTCAGGCGTCATCCGGAGCTGTAACTACAATTACAGTATGGTCAAATGATGCGCATGATAAGTCAGAGATGGATTTACTGGTTGCTCAGTTCAACGCTACTACCGGAGCTCAAAGAGGCATCCGCGTTGAATACTCGGTTTACGGCGCAGATTGGAATACCGCGATCAATATGGCTTTAGAAACAGACAGAGCTCCTGATATGTTCAAAGCAGGATTTGCGAATTATGAAAATTTCCAGCAGATGGGCAGGTTTCTTCCCTGGACAGATATCCCCGGTATTCAGGATATTCTTGATAAACAGGCCCCGTATCACAGGAACCTTTCATCAACGTTCGGCGGAGTACCGTATGGTGTAGTTGTCTACGGCAATATCCCCGGTTTCCATTACAATAAAGACCTTGTCAGGAGAGCCGGATTCTCAGGACCTCCCAAGACATGGGCGGAACTTGAACAGCAGGCTATCGCAATTAACCGTTTAGCTTCGGATGTTTACGGAATCGGCATTCCGCTCCTTTGGGCGCCTGACTTCTGTCACTGGGTAACAGAATACGCCGCAACCAATTCAGTCGGACACATGTACTGGAACTTTACAACTGGCACATACAATTTCGCGGCTTTTACTGAATACTTTGAAATGCTCTCGCGGATCAGGGATGCAGGAGCCGTATTCCCCGGAATGGAATCGCTCACTGACGATCAGCTGCGCGCGCAGTTTGCCGCAGGCAAAGTCGGATTCATCTGGGGCGCAAGCTGGAATGTCGGCGTTCTTTATGATCAATTCCCGTTCCAGCCGTCCGATGGATGGGATTTCGCTCCCTTCCCGGTAAAGGATTTAAACACTCAGTACAGAGTGCCTTTCTCGGCAAGCGCGGCGTTCCATGTCAGCGCACGGGTTAGAAATGACGCTGATAAGCTTGCAAAAATCGGCGAAGTTATCCGTCTTTTCATCGGTGATGATACTCAGAGGCTCATGTTTACAACAGGCAAACGCTTCCCGATCAGGACTGATATTACAGCAAGCGCGGCTGCTGCGGCGCGCCCTCAGTGGACAACTATCGGCAACAGCTCTCCTTTAGGCTTTGCGACAATGCCTTCCGCGCCGCATAACCTGCTCGCGGTTGAAGGGCCGGACAGAGCCGCAGTTATCGGCCAGATTCTTACAGGCCAGATTCCTATATCAGGCATCCGCGCAGCTTTAACAGACCTTGACACACGCATGAACGCCGCCTTTAATCAGGCTGTACAGCGCGGTCAAATTAACAGGGCAAATTATATTTCTCCGAATTTTGAAACGCTGTTAAGAACAAGATAGGACTTCCTGTCAGAGATTTGATTTAATGGGGCTGTATAAAAGCAGCCTCATTTTTGTTTTTAAATAAGGAGGTATCAATGTTAAAGAGAAGAAAGGTTGATCTTGGAGGAAGCCATATTTATGAATTTTTTATGCTCCTTCCTTTTTTTATTGGTTTTCTCGCGTTTACAATTTATCCGATTCTTTGGGCGCTTCGATGGGTTTTATATGATTACTCAGGTTTCGGAACTCCTTATTTTGTAGGGCTTGATAATTTCGCGCGCGCTTTTTTCCGTGACAGAGAATTCTGGCGTTCGATGTCAAATACCTTCTATCTCGCTTTTATGAAATTGATCATTGAAATCCCTCTTGCGCTGATAATCGCCTTTTTGGTCAACAATAGAGTTAAAGGAAGTTCTTTCTTCCGTGTAGTTTATTTTTTACCGACTGTTTTCAGCATGGCGGTAATCGGCCTTATTTTTACGATTCTCTTCAGCGCTTATAACGGCATTGTTAATTCGGTGCTTGTCAGCGTTGGTATTTTTCAGCAGAATTTTAATTTTTTCGGCGCGCGCTGGCCTGCGATGAATGTAATTCTCTTTGTATCAATCTGGGCCACTATCGGAATTAACATGATTTATCTTTTGATGGGGCTTCAGAATGTTCCCAATGAATTATATGAATGCGCTACTTTAGACGGCGCTTCCGCGCCGCGTCAGTTTTTCAGCATAACTATTCCGATGCTCGCGCCTGTTCTGCAGATGGTCATTATGTTAAGCGTAATCGGCACAATGAGGATCAACGACGTTGTCCTTATTATGACAAACGGCCAGCCGGGAGGAACTACAGAAGTCGCGATGACGCATATTTTAAAAATGTTCTTTAATTTCGGCGCTGTCGGCATGAGGCGGCAGTTAGGCTACGGCTCCGCGCTTGCGATTATTATGGGTATTATTTTGGCAATCATGACTGTTACGTACCTTAAATTATCCAAACGCATGAAGAATATTTATTAGGAGCAAGCCATGAAAACCAAATTTGTAAACAAGATTCCGTTTATTTTCATATATGTTTTCCTGATAATTCTGGTTTTTGCCGCCCTCTTTCCTGTATTCTATATATTCTTATCTTCATTCAAAACGAATATGGAAATAATGGTCGGAGGAGTAAAACTGCTTCCTGAAAAATGGATGTTCAACAATTACGCCCGCGCGTGGCAGCTTGCGAATTTTTCGCAGTATACATGGAACAGTTTGTATATGTGCGCTTTTATAGTGGCCGGTTCCATTATCGCCGCGACAATTCAGGGGTATGTGTTTTCGCGCGGGACATCAAAGGTGACAAAATTTATTTACGGCATGGTAATGGCTTCTTTATTTATATCCGTCGGAAGCTTAAGCCTTTTCCCCCAGCTACAGATAACTCAGATTTTAAAAATCGACCGCAGCCTTTGGGGCGTAATTTTAATCTATGTTTTTGGTATGAATGTCGCGTATGTTTTTTTATCGACAAGTTTTTACAATCAGATACCAAAGGAGATTGACGAGGCTGCGCGCATTGACGGCTGTAATTTTTTTAGAATTTACAGATCGATTCTGTTCCCGCTTACAAAGCCTTTAATCGCGACAATCGGGCTGATATCATTCCGCGCATCATGGAGCGAATATTTAATGCCCTATATTTTTACGTTAGGCGATCAGAGCAAGTGGCCTTTGGTTGTAGGCGTTGTATCTCTCCGATCGATGGGAGGCGAATCCGCTGTAGCGTGGGATTTAATGCTTGCGGGTATCAGCATCTCCATCATTCCGATGATGATCGTTTATTTAATTTTTAACAGGTTTTTTATTACGGGGCTTACGGAAGGCTCAATCAAGGGTTAAAAATTTCCACGCGGTTTCTTCCGAGTTCCTTCGCTTTGCGAAGCGCGGTGTCGGCGGCTTCTTCGAGTTCTTCCATCGTTTTGGCATGAACCGGAGCTAACGCGATGCCGACGCTTGTGCGCGTTCCGATTGTAACCGTCTTCTTCGCTGCGGGAGTTTCTGGGACATCGACTAACCTTTCTTCGATATTTTTTCTGATTCGCTCGGCGATTTTGAGCGCTTCTTTTTTATCCGTGTCAGGAAGAAGAACCGCGAACTCATCCCCGGAAAGGCGCGCGGGGATGTCGCCTGTGCGCAGGCTTGCGCGTATTTCTTCCGCCGCGGCGGTTATAACAATATCGCCGGCTTTTGTTCCGTGGCGATCATTAATGCCGTGAATCTTGTCCAAATCCATCATCAATAAAGACATAATGCGGATGCTTACAGATTTATTTGTGAAGCGTTCTTTAATTGACTCTTCAAGGAAACGGCGGTTGTAAAGGCCTGTCATTTCGTCTGTGATGGCGCGCCGGCGCGCGGTTTCGCCCCACCTTATTAAATCGCTGAATGATTTTGACGTCTGGTTCAGCCATCTGTTCTGCACAACGCAGACAGCGTTTAATATTTTAAATCCGATTACAGGGTATTCGTTTATGATCCTGTAAAAATCATTGCCTTTTAATTTTATTGTCGTGGAATCTTCTGTTGCCGTTATTGTAACAGAGCGCGGCTCATGCGTGATAATTGACATCTCCCCGAAAAAATCGCCGACTTTTACCTTGAATAACATCCGCTGAGTTCCGTCCGACTGCGATACAAAGGCGCTTAACTCCCCGGAAAAATGGATGAACATATCCTCGCCTTCGTCGCCTTCAAAGAAAATTGATTCGCCTTTTTTTAAATCAAGGATTTTTAACACTCCCGCCGCGATTGCGAATTCTTTTTCGTTAAGTCCTGAAAAAAGCGATAATTTTGAAATAACGGATAATACCGCATTTGAATCAATGGATTTTTCGCGCAGCGCGCCTTCGTGTAAATTATTTGATGCTGAGACTTCATGAAGCTGTTCAGTTATTAATTCATTTTCCATGGTAATATCCCGGTTTTGAATAATGAACAATTATATTTCCGCACGCCTTCCATGTATCAAGAAGGTTTGAGTAATTTCCCTGAAACAAACTGTTCCAGTCATTGTCATCCACCGGCCAATTACACCATGAAATTGTCGCGGTAAAATTAAATTCATCATGTCCGTTTTCGGCGGGAACCGGCTCCATTTCTTTAATCTCATTGGAAAGGGCAATCGCGATTTCCTTTGCCTGCTCGTCGCCGCAGTTATTAAAAATAAGACCGACTTCATTGCTTTTAAAACGAAGAGGCCAGCCGTGTCCGATGCTTCTTGTCATGTTCTTTAAAATTAAAGCGATTTTTATCATTGCCTCGTCGCCTGCCGCGTGTCCCCGCGAATCGACAAGTATTTTAAAGCGATCCGGTTTAAGCATAATTAACGCCGCCGGGTCTTTTAAGCTTGCGGTAATTTCATCGGCGATTAAAGTCTGCTTCCACAATCCTGTACCCGCGTCTTCATAAGCGCGTCTGTGAAGATCCTGCACCCATGAAAGGTTTTCAAGCACAAGTTTATTCGCCGATTTTATGCGCGCTGTCATCATTATTATCGCATTAAGCAAAATGCTGCATATTATTTGCGGCTCTTTCTGCGTAAGAGAATCCATTGTTATTCCGTTATCGGGAAAAACTAAAAGCCGCGAATCAACTGCCGCTTCAGCGCACGCGTCGTACTCCGCGCCGCGGGCAAAGTCAAAATCGCCGATTGCATCCCCGGATGTAAAACGCGCCATGTCTTCTTCGTTGCCTTCTGAACTGTGCTGAAATACGCGTATCTCGCCCTCTATTAAAATGAAAAACCGCGATGCCTTTTCCCCGGTATTAAACAGCGGAGCTTTTTTTGGTAAATCAAATATTCCCGAATTGGAAATAATAAAATCGATCTCGTCTTTTCCAAGATTGGTGAAAAGCTCCTGCTTTACAAGCAAACCGGGTTCGATTTTTTCAGAGGTCATTTTGATATTATCGCCTGAAATAATAAAAAAGTCGAGCATTCGAAGCCGCACAAAGCGTCAGTCATAATTTTGTCTTTTAATTGCGTTTTAATATATTCTGCAATAAAATAAAGCCTATGAATAAGAAGATATTATTTTGTTTCCGGTTTATAATTTTTTTTATCATTATTTCCGCCGCGGCAATTACCTCATGCTCCCAAAAGTCAATGATCCCTAAAGTTATATCTGTTCCCTTTAATGACAACGCGGACATTTTTGTTCCGGCGGTTGCTAACCTGCCTGCTAACTTTATGTTCGGCGCGGATATTTCAAGCATCATCGCGTTAGAAAATTCAGGCGTTAAATTTTATGACTTTAACGGAAAAGAAGAAGATATATTTAAGATTTTAAAGGACTCAGGAATTAATTACATCCGGGTTCGAATCTGGAACGATCCGTTCGATTCAAGAGGGAACGGTTTCGGCGGAGGCAACTGCGACGTATACACCGCCGCCGCCATCGCCGCGCGTGCGAAAAAACACGGGCTTAAATTATTTTTAAATTTTCATTATTCCGATTTTTGGGCTGACCCTTCGAAGCAGATGGTTCCAAGAGCGTGGGCGAGAATGAACATCGAAGAAAAGACAGCGGCATTAGAAGAATTTACGCTTGACGCTCTTAAAATAATCGGGAAGAGCGGTGACATCGGCATGGTGCAGATTGGAAATGAAACAAACAGCGCGATGAGCGGCGAAACTAACTGGGCTAATATCGCGGCTTTAATGAACGCGGGAGCGAGAGCGGTAAGGCAGTACAATAAAGATATTTTGATCGCCGTTCATTTTACAGACCCTCACGCTGGCCGTTACGCGAATCACGCGAGGGCGCTTGAACAGTACAATGTTGATTACGATGTGTTCGCAAGCTCTTATTATTCATTCTGGCACGGAACGCTTGATAACTTAAAAGATCAGTTAAACATGATTAAAAGAGATTTCGGCAAGGAAGTTTTAATCGCAGAAACCGCTTACGCTTACACTCCGGACGACGGAGACATGTTTGCCAACACTGTCTCGGATTCAAGGGGACTGGATCGTCCGTTTTCAGTTTACGGACAGGCGCTTTCGGTGCGCGATGTTATCGCCGCCGCGGCGGATGTGGGCGGCATCGGAGTCTTTTACTGGGAGCCTGCGTGGATACCTGTAGGCTTTGATTTTGAAACCAATTCGGAAATATGGAAGGAGTTTGGAAGCGGCTGGGCTTCAATATACGCGTCAATTTATGATTACAGGGACGCGGGTGTTTATTACGGCGGAAGCTCTGTTGACAATCAGGCATTGTTTGATTTTTACGGGCATCCTCTGCCTTCGCTTAACGTTTTTAAATACGCGAAAAACGGCGCGTCTATGCGCCAAAATATCATCGATACAATTCCTAACATCGAAGTAACGCGGTTATTAAATGAGCCGAAAGTTCTGCCGGATACGGTTTACGCTGTTTTCGCCGACGGAAGCAGGCAGGAAACTCCTGTTACATGGAATCAATCCCGGTTAAACGCTGCGGTTTCGTTAGGTGATTATGTCATTGACGGAACCGCGGGCGGGACTTCTATCCAGTGTTTTTTAAGCATAGAAGACGAAAACTTTATCGTAAACGGCGGCTTTGAAAACAGGGATATGAGCCGGTGGGTTTTATCAGGTTCAATTAACGGAACAGGCCACGCCGAGCGCCGTCAGGAGGACGCAAGAACAGGAGCCGCGAGTTTCCATTTTTGGGATAACGAGCCGCAAAACTTTTCGGTTACTCAGGAAATCACAAATCTCGCGCCGGGGCGGTATATGCTGACAGCCTATCTTCACGGCGGTGACGGCGGCGCGGCGCAGGACTGCCATGTGTTTGTGCAGACGGAATCAGGTCTTCTGCGCTCTGATACAGTCAGGCTTGCCGGCTGGAAAAGTTATCAGCAGGCTGTAATTTATATCGATGTTGGTCAATCAGGCGCGATAACTGCAGGCTTTACCGTTAAAAGCGCGGCCGGCGGATGGGGCGCATGGGACGATTTTAAACTTTTTCGCATTGATTAAAATTTTATTTATATAATGAACGCATTGCAGGCAGACTATTTTAAAAATTTTAAAAACTTTTGACCTTGAATTAAACATTTTTCTTGACAATATATAAATTCCGCCATTAATATTAATATTAATATAAGCGAGGATCAACGCGTGTTGATCTATTTTAGTTAAGGAGTAAGTAATGAAAAAAATCTTTAGTGTATTGTTCATTTGTCTGCTTATCGCGGGCATTGCAATTACATCCTGCCAAAGACAGGACGCCGCGTCCGGAACCCAGTCAAGAACAGCTGCGCCGGAAAAATTAATACTTTGGGTATATGACTCAGGCCGTATCGAGGTGCTTACACAGCTCGGCAGACAGTTCGAAGCTGAATATGGAGTTGCCGTAGAAGTTTCCATGGTCGATCTCAGCCAGATTCGCGAACAGTTCTTATTGGCGGCAGGCGGCGCTGAATGCGCAGACCTTGCGATTCTTCCTCATGATAATATCGGCCCTCTTGTGGAAAACGGCGTTATTATGGAAATCAATCTCGGCGCAAAGAGATCATCGTATCTTCAGCCGGCGCTTGACGGTTTTAACTACAACGGAAGACTTTACGGAGTGCCTCTCGCCGTTGAAAACGTCGGTTTCTTCTATAACAAAGACTTAGTGCCCACGCCTCCTGCTACATGGGACGAAGCTGTCGCTATTACAGAAAGACTTAAAACAGCCGGAAGAGTCGATTATATGATGGGACTTCCCGATGCTACATACAATGTATTTGCTGTTTATAACGCGTTCGGCGGCGAAATATTCGGCAAGAACCCTGACGGCAGCTTAAACGGTAAAGACGTGCGTCTTGCCGACGCCGGTTTTGTCGCCGGTATGCAGTTCCTTACCGACATGGTAAACAGAGGCCTTATTCCTCAGACAATTGACTGGGACGGAGCGCATGTTCTTTTCGAAAGCGGAAGAGCGCCTTTCTGTCCGACAGGCCCCTGGGCGATTAACCGCATTGTTGAATCAGGCGTAAATTACGGCATAGCGTCGTTCCCCGCGGCGAGAGCCGGAGGACAGCCCGGAAGTCCGTTCCTTGGCGTTCAGGGAATCATTATTAACAACACAAGCTCGCGCAGACTTTTAGCTCAGACATTCGCTGTTGATTATATCGCGAAAGAAGATAGCATGATGGCGATCTTCCGCGCTGAGCAGCGTCCTTCTGCATGGAGAACAATTTTTGAAACTGCCGGCGACGCTAACGCTCTTGCGTTTAACGCGGCAGGAGTAACAGCGATTCCGATGCCTTCAATTCCTGAAATGGGTTATGTTTGGGATGCATGGGTCGCGGCAGCCGACCTTTCATTCTCGGGACAGAGAACGCCTGCCGACGCGTTAAGAAACGCAAAAGCGCAGATAGAGGCTCAGTCTAACTAATGTCAAAAGTAATTCGAATTGCCGGAGTATCATTATTCGCTGTATTCGGCGGATATTTGGCATTCCGGTTTTTCAGCGACGGCTTCATCCCGCTTGGGGTTTTTATCACAATCGCGATAGCATTTATAGCCGTTGTTTTTATTAAAAAGTCTTTAACGGCCTGGCGGTGGCTTGCCGCCGGGCTTGTTATGGCTCTTCTATTTACCATCTACCCTATTTTTTATACTTTTTATCTTTCCTTTACAAATATGGGAAGCGGTCATCTTTTGACAAAGGCTCAGGCGATTCAACGTCTCTCCAATGAAATGTACAGCCCCGAGGATGCAAAGCCCTGGGCATGGACAGCCTACCGCAGAGGCGGCGATTATTTGCTGCTGCTTAATGATGACGACGGCTACATTAAAGTAAGGCCGGGAAGCCTCCCCGAAGATGTGACAATACCCGCGTCCGGTATTCCGAATGTAATTGACGGGTATACTCAATTGTCCCGCGCTGAGACAATTCAAAATCTTACAGCGCTTGGCGCGATTGAATTCGGCGAACCGCCTGAAACTATCAGAATTCTTTCGATGCAGGAAGTCGCGGTTCAGCTTCCTGTTTACTCTTACAACAGCGACAATGACACTTTCACCGATACCCGCGACGGGATTGTTTACACTCCTGTAAAGGGCACATATACATCAGCTTCAGGAAGAGGATTAACGCCCGGGTATATGGTCGGCATCGGATGGGAAAATTATAAACGCTTTCTCGGCAATCCGGGTTACTTAAGACCCGTGTTTGGAGTTATCACATGGAATATTCTTTTCTCTCTTCTTTCTGTGCTGATAAGTTTTGCGCTTGGTCTTTTAATCGCGCTTCTTTTTAATGATATTAAATACCGCAGGCTTATCCGCTCGCTTTTGATCATTCCGTATCCCATTCCTGTTCTTGTATCGATCATGATTTGGCGCGCTCTTCTAAACGAGAACATGGGGCTTGTCACAACTTTTATATCTAATGTTTTCGGCGTTACGCCGCTGTTTTTTACAAATATGACTTTGACGCGCATCGCATTAATTGTAATTAATGTTTATCTTTCATATCCGTATTTTTATGTCCTTTCATCCGGGGCGTTAAAATCTATTAATACCGAACTTTTCGAAGCCGCCGCCATTGACGGAGCGGGTCCTTTTACTGTTGTACGCAAGATTATCATGCCTTTGGTTATGCGCATATTATCGCCCCTCATTATCGCGTCGTTCTGTTTTAACTTTAATAACTTTACTCTTATTTGGGGCTTTAACTCGGGGCTTCCGGCAATGGCGGATACCGTCGTGCCGATGGGGTACACTGATCTTTTAATCTCGTTTATTTACAGGCTCGGTTTCAGTTCGTCGACTGTTCCCGATTACGGTTTTATCGCGGCAATTTCTGTTTTACTGTTTTTACTCGTCGCTTTAATGGTGTTCTTCCAGACATTTAATTTAAAAACTATGAAGGAAAGCCGTTAGGTGATTCAGGAGAAGATATGATTATTCAAAGAAACAGGACATTGATCGCGGCAGGGAAATATTTCGTCGCTCTTTTATTGATTATTTTCGCTGTAATTCCTTTTTTCTGGATTATAGCGACTTCTTTTAACGCCGCAAGATCGCTTCTCGGTGCGAGTTTAATACCTAAAAATCTTACAATCAGCAATTATATTGATCTTTTAACAAACAGAAATCTTAATTTTTCAAGATGGATGCTGAACTCGTTTAAAATTTCCGTTATCTCGGTTACTATCATCGCTCTTTTAACATGTTTGTCCGCTTACGCTCTTTCGCGTTTCCGGTTCAAAGGCAAAAGAGGCGTGATGATGGGGATCATGATTCTAAATATATTCCCCGGAATTCTCGCGATGGTAGCAATATTTGTTATAATGCAGCAATTCGGAACGTATATTCCTTTTATCGGTCTTAATACCCACGGAGGTCTAATCTGTATATATGTCGCAGGCGCAATGAGTATAAATGTGCTGATGGTGAAATCATACATTGATACAATTTCCGTGGAGCTCGATGAATCCGCGATAATAGAAGGAGCTACGCATTTTCAGGTTTTCTGGAAAATTATTTTCCCCGTTATAAGACCTATGGTAATTACTGTCGCTATTCTTGCTTTTATGAGCACCTACGGTGATTTTATTATCGCGAACCTTCTACTTAAAGGAAATGAAAACATCACCGTAATGGTGGGAATATTCCAGTTTACCCAACAGCGTTTTGATACTAACTGGGGAATTGTTACAGCGGGAACCGTTGTCGCGGCTCTTCCTGTTGTAGTTCTTTTCTTTATATCGCAAAAATATATATTAGAAGGCATTATGCTTGGGGCTATCAAAGAATAATGTCTTTATCATATCTTGATAACGTACCTTACCGTTTAAATGTTTCTTCTTCTCGGTTATTAGACGGCAGGATGCTGCACGGCGCGGACTATAATTACGAACAATGGCTTGATTTCCCGCAAATACTGGAAGAAGATCTAACTTTGATGCGGGAGGCGCATATCAATGTTCTTTCTGTAGGAATATTTTCTTGGACGCTTTTGGAAAGCGATGAAGGCGTTTTTAACTTCGATTGGCTTGATAATTGTATAGAAAAACTTTATAAAAACGGGCAGAAAATAATTTTAGCCACTCCCAGCGGATCAAAACCCGCGTGGCTTTCCTTTAAATATCCTGAAGTCTGCCAGATGACAGCTGACGGGAAGCGGCAGCCTCACGGCGGAAGGCACAATCACTGCAGAACCTCAATAAAATACCGCGAGGCTGTTACGCGCATTAATACAGAGCTTGCGAAAAGATACGGCTCGCACCCCGCGCTGATTTTATGGCATATTTCAAATGAATATAACGGGATGCCCTGCTACTGCCACGAGTGTCTTGCCGCCTTCCGCGCGTGGCTTGAAAAACGTTATGCGACATTGGAAGCGCTTAACTCCGCGTGGTACACGGCATTCTGGAGCCATAAATTTTCTTCGTGGGATCAGATTTATCCCGCCGACTCGTCCATTCACGGACTTATGCTTGACTGGCAGAGGTTTACAAGCGATCAGACAATTGATTTTTACCTTGCCGAGTGCGAACCTTTAAGGCGCATAACCCCTGATATCCCCATTACTACAAACTTTCATATACCCGACATCGGTCTTGATTATCATAAATTCGCCCGTTATGTCGATATAATTTCATGGGACAGCTACCCTGAATGGCATAAAACCCCTAATGACTGGAACGCCGCGGTTAAAGCCGGCTTTTTGCACGATATGTTCAGATCATTTTTAGGCAAACCGTTTTTATTAATGGAATCAAGCCCGTCGGCTACAAACTGGCAGGGGATTAGCAAAAAGAAAAAAGACGGAATGCACATTTTATCTTCGCTTCAGGCAGCTGCGCACGGAAGCGATTCTGTGCAGTATTTCCAGTGGAGGCAGTCTAGAGGCGGTACGGAAAAATTTCATGACTCTGTTGTCACTCACTTTAACACAAATGATACCTGCATTTTCCGCGAGGTTGTAAAGACAGGAGAGATACTAAAACAATTATCTTCGATTACAGGGACTAATAAAGAATCACAAGCGGCGGTTGTTTATGATTTTCAAAACGGCTGGGCTTTAAATAACGCGCAGCTTCCCCGCAACATCGGGAAAAATTATCAGGAAGAATGTATTAATTTCTACGGCGCTTTTTTTAAGGCGGGCGTTAACTGCGATGTAATAGGAGCCGAGTTCGCGGATTTCTCCAAGTACCGCATCCTTATACTGCCGATGCTTTACATATTACGCGAAGAAACCGCGGAAAAAATTAGACAGTTTGTAAGTAACGGCGGAGCGGTTGTTTCGGGTTATTTATCCGGGATTGTAAATGAAAACGATCTTTGCTATCTAGGAGGAACGCCCGGAGGCTTAACCGAAGTATTCGGCATCGCGGTTGAAGAAACAGAAACCATCGCGGATTACGAAACAATTTATTTTGATATGAACGGGCAAAGCTTTAAAGCGACCCATTACGCTGACAGAATCCGTTTATGCGGCGCTGAAGTCTTAGGAAGCTTTGATGATAATGAGCAAAAACGTCCCTGCGTAACTTTTCATAAATACGGGCAGGGAGCCGCTTATTATATCTGCGCCCGCACAGATAATGAATTTAAAGAAATGTTTATTCGCGGACTTTGCAAGGGATATAATGTAAAACCCTCTGTATCGTGGGATATTCCAAAAGGCGTCTCTGTCCAGAAAAGAGACGGCGTGTTTTTTATTATGAACTTTAATAATTTCGAAACTGATATTTTTATTAACAATGATGAATATAAAAATTTGTTAAATAATGAACCGGTCAATAAAAAAATTACGCTTGCGCCTTATGGTTTTATTATTGCCGCCGCGCGGTGATAACAGATTTATTCTTAAAAATATTCCCCTTGCAAATCCGCAGTTTAGCCTTTACAATGGAACATAAACAGGGGGTCACATGGCGCAAAACGTGAATTCAGAAAAGGATTATACTTTTACTCAGGAATTAAACTCTTTTATCGAAGAATGGAAGAATAAACCGGGGAGTCTTATCATGATTCTCCATAAAACTCAGGAAACTTTTGGATATATTTCCCGCCCCGCGGCGGAACAGCTCTCCCGGCTTACAGGGATTTCACTCGCCCGTATATACGGAGTAATTACTTTTTACCATTTCTTTAAAACGACCAAACCGGGAAAACATAAAATATCGGTGTGCCTTGGGACGGCCTGCTATTTAAAAGGCGCTCAGGATTTAATCGACGAAACCAGAAAATTATTAAAGATTGAGCAGAACGCCGTTACAGAAGACGGACAGTTCTCGGTCGACCCGGTTCGCTGCGTAGGCTGCTGCGGCCTTGCTCCTGTTTTAACTGTTGGAACCGATACTTTCGGCAAGCTTACAAAAGACATGGTGCCGGGCATCATCGCCCAATATCAAAACGTTTAACAGTGCATTTTACATTAGCTGATCTTGTGACCGACATAACGCAGAATGCGGTGGAAGCCGGCGCGGATGTGGTCGAGCTTGAGGTCAGCGAAACAGGTAAAGAGTTCCGTTTCCTTGTTAAGGATAACGGCAAGGGCATGACAGAGGAGGAGTTAAAACGGGCAATAGATCCTTTTATTACAGACGGGATTAAACACCCGAACCGTAAAGTCGGGCTTGGTCTTCCGTTCCTGATTCAGACAGCCGAGCAGTCAGGCGGCGGCTGGGATATAAAATCCAAAAAAGGCGAAGGCACAACCGCTGGCGCGTGGTTTGATACAGGGAATGTAGATATTCCCCCGACTGGCGATATCGCGCTTATGTTCAGAACGATATTGATGTTCAATTCAAGCGCGGAAATTATTATCAGGCGGAAAAAGCCGAATGACGAATACGAAGTCCGCAAGTCGGAATTGCTAGAAGCCATCGGCGGTTTTGAGGACGTAAGCAATTTGATTCTGTTAGGTGAATACCTGCAGGGATTGGAAGAGAATGGCGAGTGATTAGCGAAGAGAGATAAAATTATTATATATATTTTGATTAAAGATTGAGGAGGAAGACATGGCAAAAATGAGTTTAGATGATTTAAGAAAATTGAGGGATGAAAAAAAGACCGACCTGCGCAAGCGCGATGTCGAAGGCAAGGATATTCAAATCATTGTCGGTATGGGAACATGCGGTCTTGCCGCAGGGGCGAAACAGACGCTGGACGCGTTTATTGTAAGCCTTGGCGAAAACAATCTTGCGGACAGCTGCCTAGTAAGGCAGACAGGGTGCATGGGTTTCTGCCACTCGGAACCTACTGTCGAAATTTTAGTTCCCGGAATGCCGGCTGTTATTTACGGAAACGTTGATGTCAATCTTACCAAAGAAATTATTCAAAAGCATATCATCGGTAAAGAATTGTTAGGCGGTTACATACTTGATCGCCCTGCCATAGACATTTTAAATAATTAAAGGGGAGACAAAAATGGCGTATAACCATTACATACTGGTCTGCAGCGGAACTGCCTGCGAATCAAACAAAGGCGTGGAACTTTTCGCGCAGCTAAACGCGGAAGCGGAAAAACTCGGCGTTAAAGATCAGGTGCAGATTGTAAAAACCGGATGTTTCGGTTTTTGTGAACGCGGGCCAATCGTAAAAGTTCTGCCTGAAGATTCCTTTTATGTTGACGTCCGTCCCGAAGACGCTAAGGAGATCATATCGGAGCAGATAGTCAAAGGACGCGAAGTAAAACGCCTGCTTTACAACGAAGGCGACGGACATGAAAAACAAACTATGGTTGTCGAGGATATTCCTTTCTACCAAAAACAGTTTCGCGTAGTGCTTCGCAACTGCGGTGTTATTGATCCCACAAAAATTGATGAATATATCGCCCGCGAAGGTTATTCGGGGCTTGAAAAAGTTCTCTTCGACTGGACTCAGGAACAATTAATAGAAGAAGTAAAAGCGTCAGGGCTGCGCGGAAGAGGCGGCGCGGGTTTTCCTACATGGCTTAAATGGGATTTGTGCCGTAAAGCTCAAGGGAGCGAAAAGTTTGTTATTTGCAATGCCGATGAAGGCGATCCCGGAGCGTATATGGACCGTTCAACAATTGAAGGCGACCCGCACTCGGTTATCGAGGGCATGATAACGGCAGGCAAGGCGATCGGCTCGAATCAGGGCTTTGTTTACATACGCGCCGAGTATCCCCTTGCGATTGAACGGTTAAAAATCGCCCTCGATCAGGCCCGCGCGTACGGCCTTTTAGGCAAAAATATTTTGGGTTCGGGTTTTGATTTTGATGTTGAAATCCGTTTAGGCGCGGGCGCTTTTGTCTGCGGCGAAGAGACTGCGCTGATTAAATCGGTAGAAGGCAACAGGGGAATGCCTGTTCCAAAACCGCCGTTCCCCGCAAATAAAGGTTTATGGCAGAAGCCTACAATTATTAATAACGTAGAAACATTTGCCAATGTTCCTGTAATAACCGCAAAAGGCGGCGCGTGGCTTGCGAAAATCGGTACGGAAAAATCCAAGGGAACAAAAGTTTTCGCACTTACCGGAAAAGTTAAAAATTCAGGCCTTGTCGAAGTTCCGATGGGCACAACGTTACGTGACATCGTTTTCGGAATCGGCGGCGGCATAAAGAACGGAAAGAAGTTTAAGGGAGTGCAGACAGGAGGCCCCTCGGGAGGCATTCTGACAGAAAAATCCCTCGATATTCCAATCGACTTTGAATCGCTTATGGCTAACGGTTCAATGATGGGATCGGGGGGCATGATCGTAATGGACGAAGACGACTGCGTAGTGGATGTGTCGCGCTTTTATATGGATTTCTGCGTTGACGAATCCTGCGGAAAATGTTCTCCGTGCCGCATCGGTACGACTCAGATCCTCAAAATTCTTGATAAAATCACAGAAGGCAAGGGCGAGGAAGAAGACATTGCAAAACTTGAGGAGATCGGACACGCGATTACAAAAGCGTCGCTTTGTATGTTAGGCTGTACCGCCGCGAATCCTGTAATGTCAACAATTAAAAATTTCCGCGATGAATACATGGAACACATCCATGATAAAAAATGCCGCTCGGCGAAATGCAAAAAACTTTTAAGTTTCTCGATAGACCCGCGTCTTTGTATCGGCTGCGGACTTTGCGCGAAGAAGTGCCCTGTAAACTGCATTACTAACGATGACGCGTCAAAATATCCTGATAGGAATAAACCAAAGCCGCCTGTTATCATTAACAAAAGTGAATGTATCAAGTGCGGCGAATGTTTTAATGTTTGCAAATTCAAAGCGGTGCTTAAAGGTTAGGAGGGAAATATGATCAACATAACAATAAACGGTAAAGCGCTGGAAGTCGAACCGGGGACAACAGTCCTTGACGCCGCGAGAAAGATGAATATAAAAATTCCTACGCTTTGTTACTCGCCTGATCTCGCTCCGTGGGCGTCATGCGGCATTTGTATAGTCCGCCTTGCCGGATCCGCGAAAATGGTGCGTGCCTGCTGTACAGCGTGCGAACCCAATATGAACATAGTCACCCATGATTCTGAAATAATTTCTGTCAGGCGCACAGTGCTTGAACTTATTCTTTCAAATCATCCTGATGACTGTCTCCAGTGTCCGCGCAGCCATTCCTGCGAACTTCAGGATATGGCGGCCGATTTTGGAATCCGCCAGGCGCCTTTTAAAAAAATTAAAGAAAGTCTTCCCATTGATGATTCAAACCCTGCGATTGTGCTGTGTCCTGAAAAATGTATCCGCTGCGGAAGATGCGTAAAAGTCTGTCAGGATGTTCAGAATGTGTGGGCGCTTGAGTTCCTCGGAAGAGGCATTAAAGGAAAGATCGCAAGCGCGGCGGACACGCCTTTCGGCGAAAGTCCGTGCATCAAATGCGGACAATGCGCTGCTCACTGTCCTGTAGGCGCGATTTATGAACGCGATGATACCGGCAAAGTGTGGGCTGCTTTACAGGACGCGGAAAAACATCCGGTTGTGCAGATAGCCCCTGCTGTCCGCATCGCGTTAGCTGAAGAGTTCGGACTGGAGCCTGGCGTTGTTTTTACAAAGAAAATTTACGCGGCCCTTCGCAGGCTTGGCTTTAAAACGGTCTTTGACACAAATTTCTCGGCAGACCTTACAATTATGGAAGAAGGAACAGAACTTGTAAAAAGATTAAAGGACGAAAAAAATATCCCGCTTATAACTTCCTGCTGCCCCGCGTGGGTTGATTACCTCGAAAAATATTATCCCGATTTGATTCCGAATTTCTCTACTGCAAAATCGCCCCAGCAGATGATGGGCGCGATGATAAAAGCGTACTGGGCGAATAAGGCCGGTGTAGACGCCGCGAAAGTATACTCAGTCTCGGTTATGCCGTGTACCGCGAAGAAATGGGAAATCCGCAGAAACGACGACATGAAAAGCGCGTCGAGCTACCTTGGAAAAGATGTCGGCTACGATGTCGATATCGTAATCACAACAAGAGAGCTTGCCCGAATGATCAAACAGGCAGGCATCGAAATTCTTAAGCTTGACGATGAAGAAGCTGACAACCCCATGGGGCCGTACACCGGAGCCGGAACAATTTTCGGCGCAACAGGCGGCGTAATGGAAGCGGCGGTTCGAAGCGCGTATTACCTTGTGACAAACAAGGAATTGCCTGATGTAAATTATAAAAGCGCAAGAGGGCTTGACGGCGTTAAAGAAGGCGAAGTTGATTTCGACGGCAAGAAAATTCGCGTCGCCGTAGCGCACCAGATGGGAAATATCGCCGCTGTTCTTGATAAAATCCGCGAAGCGAAAAAAGCCGGAAAAGAAATGCCTTATCAGTTTATCGAAGTTATGGCATGCCGCGGCGGATGTATCGCAGGCGGAGGACAGCCCTACGGCTGCACCGATGATGTCCGCAAACAGCGGACAGCCGGCATCTATAAAGATGATGAAGGATCAAAGTACCGCTGCTCGCATCAGAATCCGTTTATAAATCAGGTCTATGAAGAATTTCTTGAGAAAACGCCGGGCGGTCATACGGCGCACAAGCTGCTGCACACAAAGTATACGGAAAGACCTTTATACAACAAGTGAAGAATTTAAGAGTTAATGTCAGTTAACAGGATTAATAAATTACGGAGCCTCGGAAGCAGTTTGAACCGGGGTTCCGTTAATTTTTTCATAGTCTTTCCTGTTTAGATTTACTTTATTCCTTTAAGTCTGCGGAGATTTTTTAGTTATGACAAACGAAGAAATTTTATCTAAAATCGATCATACTCTTTTAAAGATGACTTCCTCATGGGAAGAAATTAAAATTCTTTGCGAAGAAGCTCTTCAATTTAAAACAGCTTCTGTTTGCATTCCTCCTTCTTATGTAAAACCTGTCTCTAATGAATATGCAAAATTGAATATTTGTACCGTTATCGGTTTTCCTCTTGGCTATTCCATAACAGCCGCAAAGGTTTTAGAAGCCGAACGGGCTGTATTATCAGGCGCGAATGAAATTGACATGGTAATAAACATAGGCGATGTAAAAAACGGCCGTTTTGATTTTGTTTTAGAAGAGATCAAGCTTATTAAAAGAGCCTGCAAAGAAAAAATTCTAAAAGTTATTATCGAAACCTGTTATCTGACAGAAGACGAAAAAATCCGCATGTGCGCAGTTGTAACGGAAACAGGGGCGGACTTTATCAAAACATCAACAGGCTTCGGGACAGCGGGCGCAGTTTTAGCGGATGTCGAGCTTTTTAAAAAACACATCGGAGACCATGTAAAGATAAAAGCCGCAGGCGGCGTTAAAACAAGGGAAGATTTAGAAAGATTTATAGCATCCGGCGCTTCAAGAATCGGGACTAGTTCCGCTGTTAAACTGCTGTCAGGGGAAGCAGGCGCGGGGTATTGAAAAAACCGGAGCAAATTAATTTCTTAGAATAAACTCCGCAATATCATCCATTACATTGGTTTCCACTTTCTGAGGTATCTTATACTCTTTTCGCACATCCTTGATTGTTCCGTAAACTGATTTCATGAATAAATGATTTAATCCCGGATATAGTTTAAATTCGACATTCTGTTTTCCAGCGCAAATCTCTTTGTAAAGCGCGAAATCCTTATCAGCTGTAACCTGAACGTCCTTTTCTCCCTGCATAATCAAAACAGGCTTTTCTAAAGGTATTAAATAATTCCCGACAGGATTATCTACGATTTCTTTAAGATACCACATGCGGTTGGGACCGGCAAATTTTGTGTTTTTGGCCTCTTCTTCTGTCATGCCTGCCATTACTTCGAATTTTTTTCTGAAAGGCGCGAATTGTTTGTTAATAATAAATTGCAAAAACTTTCCTGATTGTTTTAATAAATTTTCCTGCTGGTCAAGGATTATATCGACTAAAGAGCGCGGAGAGCTTCCTAATAAAATCAACCCTGCGAAATTACCGCCTTCTTTATCAATGCGCGGAGCAAGCATGCCTCCAAGACTGTGTCCCAAAATAAAGATTCTGTCCGGGTTAATTCTTGAATCATTTTTTAAAAGACCTGCGGCGTAAATTGCGTCTTCCATTGTTTCTTCTTTTACTGTAAAACCCGGAAAGTCCTTTTCCTTAACCATCTGCCTGCCGTAGGTATACGTGCGTTTGTCATAACGAAGGACAGCGATTCCTTTAGCCGGCAGATATCCGCCGATATCGCGGAATGGTTTATTCACCTTTAGGAGCGTTTCATCCATATCGTGCGAACCGGAGCCGTGCACTAAAACAACGGCAGGTAAAGCGGATGTAATATTTTCAGGAAGCGATAAAATTCCGTTTAACGGATATTTTCCGTCTTTACCGATAATTATTTTTTCTTCTTTCATTTAAGACCTCTTAAATTATTATAAATTAATTTTCATAAAATTGATAATAAGCGAGTATAAAAAATTAGCAGTTTATTAAGATGTTCGCAAATCCTATATCTTAATTAATAAGAACTTTTTTCCCGAACATTTTACGCTTTAATTCCAGATGGTATAAATATTAGAACCAATTATATCAATATATTTTCCTGCGGAGTCCAGAAATAGATATAAAGCATGTTCCCGGGAAGTTCAAGATATTTTCATTAATTTTGATACGCTAAAACATTTATTCCGCTTGAAAAATTAGAGTTAATATCCAGAGGAATTTTACAGCTTTGTTTAAAATTAACGCTTCTAATATACGCCGCTTTCCTGTCATTGTTTTTTCCTCTGATTATACTTTATAATATATTTTTTATTTTACTAATATGTATTAATAATTTTTTATTGTTAATTTTTTAAAAAGGCATTATAATTAATGCGGGAGGCTGACTTGTTGGTGATTAAAGAAGCTGAAATTATTCAGGTAATGGAAAAAATATGCTATCACTATCATTTGAATATCTGTAATCGTGTTTCACGCCAGGCGGTATTACAGCTTTATCTTGATGACAGGACTTGGCAAAATATAGAAACTTTTACCGAAAAACTTGAAGCAAACCGATATAACGGTTTCCCTCTTGACGAATTATACAGGCAGGTTGCCGCGTGTGCGCGTTTCGCGGAGGCAGCCCGTAATAATGTTGAAACAATAAAAAATAAAATTAGAGCGGGCGCAAATTCGCAGGACAAAGTTTACCGCGATATTTCAGCAAATAATCTTCCTACTAATATTAATATTTTCGCTGATATGGTAAAAACGTTATTCTCGCAGTTAGTAGAATTTGACAAAAAAAAATCAGGCCCTAATCCTCCGATGTATACACAAATCCGGGATTTAGAACATGTCAGAGGTTTTCTGATAGGTTATTAATAAAACAATTATCGTTTAATAAAATATTTTTTAATCATATCTGTCCGGATTCGGAATAAAGCCTGATATCTCCGCTCATAAAATCGATTGTATTCTTTCTTATCAAGAGCATAATTAATATATATACAATATTAAATATTTTGATATAATAATGATATATCCGGAGGGGAAAATGAATCTTGATCTTCTTATCAATATAATTATTTTAAGCATAATTATCGTTCAATTTATTTTTATTATTATACTTTTATTAAAGAACAGGCAGGGAGCGCAGCAGACTCAGGCGGAAGAACAGGTTATGCAGAAATTAATTGAGTACGAAAACCGGCTTGATAAAAACGAATCCGGCATCCGCAATGAACTTGAAATTAAATTCGGGCAAAACAGAAATAATCTTACATTATCGCTTCAATCTGTTTCCGAGCAGCTGTCAAACACAATTTCTAATTTTACGCGGATAATAGATGATAGATTTAAATCAATTTTAGATTCGTCTTCGGCTTCGTCAAAAACTAACAGGGATGAACTTGCGAATTCTTTGAAAATGTTTAAGGATGAATTTTCTGTAAAGATTGAGGCTCTTACCAAAGACACAAAAGAAGGACTTGAAAAAAGCCGTTTAACAATCGAAAAAAAATTATCTGAAATTCAAACCGGAAACGAAGCGAAACTTGATAAAATGCGCGAAACAGTTGATGAAAAGCTGCAAAAAACCTTAGAAGCAAGGTTAAGCGCGTCGTTTAAGCAGGTAAGCGACAACCTTGAAAAAGTTCAAAAGGACCTCGGCGAAATGCAGAAACTCGCCGCCGATGTCGGAGATTTAAAAAAGGTTATGACAAACGTTAAGACAAAGGGTGTGTTAGGTGAATATCAGCTTGAGGCGATTCTGGAAGAAATACTTATTCAAAGCCAGTATGAAAGGAACGTTAAAACAAAGGCCGGCAGCGATGACAGGGTAGAGTTTGCCGTAAAAATCCCAAGCAAGGAAGATTCTCAAAAATCAATATATCTGCCGATTGATTCCAAGCTGCCTGCGGTTCCTTATGAAGCGCTTGTTGACGCTTATGAAAGCGGCGATAAAAAAGCAATAGATGACGCGCAGAAGGCGTTTGTAAGAACTGTAAAAAATTTCGCAAAAGATATCAGCGGTAAATATATTGACGTGCCAAATACTACTGATTTCGCTTTAATGTTTCTCCCGTTCGAAGGTGAATACGCGGAAGTTGTGCGAAACCCTGAATTATTCGAGAGCCTGCGGAGGGAGTCTAAAATTATCGTAACAGGTCCGTCAACAATAGCGGCTTTATTAAACGCACTGCGCGTCGGCTTTAACAGCATCGCGGTTGATAAAAACACAAGTAAAATTCAGGAGCTTTTGGCTGTTGTAAAAAAAGAGTTCGGTAATTTTGAAACTACTCTTGTAAAAGTAAAAGATAAAATTGACGATGCCGGTAAACTTCTTGATAAAGATGTCGGAGTCAGGACAAGAGCTATTAACAAGGCATTGAACAAAGTAGGAACGGTTTCCGATGAAACTGACGGGCAGAAACTTTTAATCGAAGCTGCTTTGGATTTGGATGAGGCTGAAAATTGATAACAATAAATTACGGAAAAGACTGGAAAAAAATTACAGCCGAAGTTCTTGCCGCTTCTGATATAAACGCATATTTAAAAAAAGAATTTTCAGTATCATTAAAGCCAAATCTTGTATCTCCAAAAACTTCAGATAACGGCTCTACCACGCATAAGGAAGTTCTTGAGGGGATCATTGTTTTTTTAAAGGATTGCGGAATACAGAAAATTAATATTATAGAAAACTCAGCGATGGGGTACAGTACAAAAAATGCTTTTAAAGTATGCGGATACGAGGAACTGAAAAAAAATTACGGCGTTCCGTTAGTTGATCTGTATGATGATAAATTTATGACGCTAAAACATTCAGGTTATGAAATACAGATAAGCAGGACAGCATTAAAAGCGGATTTTTTAATCAATGTTCCTGTTTTAAAAGCCCACAGTCAGACACGCTTAACATGCTGCATGAAAAATCTAAAAGGCTGTATGCCGCAAAGCGAAATGAGGCGTTTCCACACCCTTGGGCTTGATAAACCAATCGCAGCATTAAACGCTTTATTAAAAACAGGCTATTGTGTTGTAGACGGAATTTGCGGCGATTTAAGTTTTGAAGAAGGCGGCACTCCTGTCGAAGCGAACCGCGTCATCGCAGGCCGTAATCCTGTGCTTGTTGATTCTTTCTGCGCGCAGTTAATCGGTTACAATCCTGATGATATTAAGTATCTTTCGCTTGGGAAGGAAATGTTGTTAGGTGAATATTTTTCCGGCAGTACGAAAGTAATTGAATTAAACAAGGATGAAAAGCCAATTATTAACGTTAAGAGCAATAGAATCGCCGATAAATACCGGAAGATTATAAATGAGGATCAAGCATGTTCTGTCTGTTATGCCGCGCTTGTGTTTGCTCTGCATAGAAGCGGTACTAAACCTGACGTTAAACAGATTTATATAGGACAAGGTTTTAAAGGAAAAAAAGGAGAAGGTCTTGGGATTGGAAACTGTACAAAAGGTTTTAAGACTTATGTAAAAGGCTGTCCGCCGAAGGCTGTTGATATTTTATCATCGTTAAAATAAAAAAAATTATCTGTTTATCCTAGAATAATATTTATATTAATGATATACTAAAAAAAATTTTTAGGAGAGGTATATGAGCGCATTATTAAAAACAGACACGATTATTCAAGTTGGTATAATTGTTAAAGACATTGAAAAAACAAAAAAGAAATGGGCGGACTTTTTCGGTGTTGCGGCTCCCGATACAGTTGAAGCCGGTGATTACAAAATAACAGAAACCAGATATAAGGGTAAACCTGCGCCGAAAGCAAAATGCAAGATGGCGTTTTTTAACGCAGGGACTGGGATGCAGCTTGAGTTAATTCAGCCAAACGGCGAAAAAAGCACATGGCAGGATTTCCTTGATAAAAGCGGAGAGGGAATTCATCATATCGCATTTAAAGTAAATGGTACAAAAAAAATTCTTGAAAGCTGCGGTGAAAAAGGAATTAAATGCGTTCAGCAGGGCAAGTACGGCGACGCAAGCGGGGAGTACGCGTATCTTGACACTTTAAAAGACTTAAAATGTATAGTAGAAACTCTGGAAAGTTACGCTAAATAATTTTTTTTATGCTGCCGTTTTCCATAAATGCGGTTTTATCGCATAAATAATCTGCCGCGTCTCTGTTATGCGAAATAAAAAACATGCTCAAGTTTAAATCCTTGTGCAGTTCGGAAAATAAATTCAATATCTGCGCGCCCGCGGAAACATCAAGCGAGCTGATGGCTTCGTCGGCAATTAAAAGACGCGGTTTTAATATTAGCGCCCGGCCTATGCAGATACGCTGTTTCTGACCGCCTGAAAGTTCATGCGCTTTCCTTGTTCTGTATGAAGGATCAAGTCCTACGCGAAGAAGCATTTCGTCGGCTATTTGCCGTCTTTCATTAACGCTTGCGGATTTATGAATGTGAAGCGGCTCTTCCATCAAAATGCCGATATTTTTTACAGGATTTAATGAGGCGCCCGGATCCTGAAAAACTATCTGGACAGCGGCGCGCTGTTTTAATGTCAGCTCTTTTTTATTTTTTCCGTCAATTAAGATTTCACCTTCGTAATTTATCAATCCTAAAATACACTTCGTAAGAGTTGTTTTTCCGCATCCTGATTTTCCTGTTAAGCCGAAAATTTCACCCTGATGAATTTCCATGTTTACATTATTTAAAACCTGTTTTTCATCGCTCTTCCCCAAGAAACCAATGCGGCGATCTGTATAAACATTTGAGACATTGCGGACAGAAAGAAGCGGCGATTTTGTCATAATTTAATTTTAAAGATTTACATTGCTTAAATCTACCGGTAATTGTGCAACCTGAGATAACAAAATGTGTCTTAAGATATATGAGAATTAAAAATGAATCTTCTAAAGAGGCTGTTCTTCCTTTATATAGTATCGGCGAAGAAATTACAAATTCAGCTCTGCACGGAATCGGAGCGTTAGCTGCAACAGCGAGCATGGTTTTATTGTCGCTTAAAGCCTTAGGGTTTTTAAACGGGCGCGGCGGTGATGTTATTGACCTTGTTGCGGTATTAATATACTCGGCCGCAATGATAGGAATGTATTTAATATCGACATTGTATCATTCAATACAGCATCAGGGTGTGAAATCGTTTCTGAGGCGGCTGGATCATTCAATTATTTATGTATTTATCGCCGGCACTTATACGCCTTTTTGTTTAATTGCCCTCCGCGGAGCGTGGGGCTGGAGTATCTTCGGCGTAGAATGGTTTTTAGCGTTACTCGGCATTACGCTGAATATGTTTAAAGTAAAATTTATTAAGAAAATTGAAATCGCTTTTTATATAATTATGGGCTGGCTGATTGTTGTAGGTTTTGTTCCGCTAATCCGGGCTGTTCCTGTTAAATGCGTTGTAATGCTGATCACAGGAGGAATCTTATATACGTTAGGTGTAATCTGGTACAAAAAGAAACATCTTAAATATTCACATGCGGTCTGGCATGTATTTGTTTTAGCGGGAACAGTGTTTCAGTGGTTTTCAGTGTGGATGCTGATTTCAGGATAATAACAAAAAACTTTATTTTTTCCGGCAATTATTTCTGACGGGAATGCGGCAGAGCAGATATTTTTTACCTTTGGACACCGGGGCGCGAACGGGCAGCCTTCTTTATTGTTCTCCTCAACAGACGGCGGTTTACCGGTTATGCATGTCAACTTTTCACCGCGTTTTTCTTTGTTCGCAATTGAGTTCACTAAAGCTTTAGTATAAGGATGAAGCGGCGAAAAGAGAGAAGAGGACGGGCCTTCTTCGATAATTCTGCCTGAGTACATGATTAAAAAACGCGCGCAGTTTTCTTTTATTATCGAAAGATCATGGGAAATCAATAAAACAGACATTTTATTTTTTTGATTCATGTCAAGAAGAAGAGACATACAGCGATTCCTGCTTTCTTCGTCAAGAGAGCTTGACATTTCGTCGCCTAACAGGAGTTTAGGACTGCGGATTACAGCAATTGCCGTCATTATTCTCTGGCACATGCCGCCTGAAAGCTGATGAGGATATGCGTTAAAAATTTTTTCAGGGTTATCAAAACCAAGCGACAAGAGCGTTTTTAAAACTTCTTCTTTATTATTTTTTCTTGACTCTGTTTTCTCCTGTATTTTTAATTTGGTTTTTTCCAGTTCCAGCATTTCAATTATCTGATCGCCTGCTTTCATTAATGGATTTAACGCCTGTCTTACATCCTGAAAAATCAATGAAATTTCGCTTCCCCGGACGCTTCGCATTTTAATTTCATCTAATGTTAAAAGATTGCCGCTGTTATAATTAATTTCGCCTTCTGTTACTTTTACCGCCTCCGGTAAAAGTCCTGCGACAGAAAGAGCTGTAACGCTTTTTCCGCAGCCTGATTCCCCGGCAAGACCCAGAATTTCCCCTTTTTCAATATTAAAGCTGATATTATTTAAAATTTTATATATTTTTTTATTTTTATTAACGCACGCGCTGAGATTGCGAACTTCCAGAATTGGATGCAGAATGCCGGGTTCTGTATCCGCGGAAGAAGAAAAAGCAGGAATTTTCGAATTATCCATTTATTCCTCCGCGGCCTTTAAATAAAATTTTAATTCCTTCACCTAACAGATGAAAAGAAAGAACTGTAAGCATGATAAAAACGCCGGGAGCGAGCGAGTACCAGGGGGCGGAAAAAAACCATGCTTGAGATTCAAAGAGCATGCGTCCCCATGACGGATGAGGAGGCTGAATGCCAAGCCCGAGATAACTCATTGTAGATTCCGCGAGAATAGCGTTAGAAAGGCCCAGCACTGACGCTGAGACAAGCTGCGGCGCCAGGTTAGGAAGAATATGAATAAAAGTTATGCGAAAAAAAGAAGCGCCGATTATTTTTTCCGCCTGTACAAACAGCGAATTTTTATACTGCATCGCACCTGTGCGCATAACGCGCGTATAACTGGGAATAAAAAGAATTAAAAGAGCCGTAAATAAGCTGTACTGGCTGTTGTCAATTACAGCGACAAGTAAAAGAGCCAGTATAATACCGGGAAAGGAGCTTAAAGTATCAATTATTCTCATAATTATACCGTCTGTAATTCCGCCGAGATAGCCTGCGAAAAGACCGAGAATGCAGCCTATAACCGCGGCTCCCGTTACTGTGCAAACAGCGAGGAACAATGAATTCCTTCCTCCCGCTGTAACGCGGGAAAAAATATCTCTTCCTAAATTATCAGTTCCAAAAAGATGATTTACACTTGGTGGCAGAAGCCGGATTGACGCGTCAACTTCGTTTAAATTATTCGGAGACCGGAAAATACTGATTAAAGACATTAAAATAATTAATAAACCGAGCGCTGAACCTGTTATAAAATAGGGATTTATCTTCACCGGACTTTACCTGTCAGCTTAATTCTTGGGTCGATGATCATGTTAACAATGTCAGCTAACGTATTTGCGCATACTGTCAAAAACGCGATGTAAACCATTATCGCCTGAATCAAAGGATAATCCCTTGAACTGACAGCCGCGATTAAAAGCCTGCCTATCCCTTGAATTGAAAAAACCTGTTCTATTATTATGCTGCCTGAAAATATTTCCGCGATTATCATTCCCAGCATTGTAACAGAAGGAAGACAGGCGTTTTTAAAAACATGACGGCGCATGATATAAAGCCATGAGGCTCCCTTGCTTCTTGCGGTTCTTACATAATCGCTTTGAAGTTCGTTATAAAGAGAACTTCTTAAAAATTTAATTAAGATAGCGGAGTTCGGAATTGCAATCGCGAAGGAAGCGGGAATCAGGCAGCCGATAAAGCCGGCGAAATTTTCTGAGTAATCAATATAATCGCCCGGAATAAATAGTTTAAAAGTAAAACCGAAAATAAAAATAAATAAAAGCCCAAGAAAAAATCCCGGCGTACTGAGACCTGCCGCTGTTAAAAAATTTATAACGCTGTCGGTTATGCCGCCTTCTTTTTTTACAGTTAAAAGAGAAACAGAAAATGAAATAATTATTATTAAAACGAGCGACATTAATGAAAGAATGAGAGTTACAGGCAGCCTTTGGGATATTAAATCCGCTATCGGCGTTCCGCGGAAATAAAATGACGTTCCGGGATTTCCTGAGATAAAATTTATAAGCCATTCAAAGTAACGCGTAAATATGCTGCGGTCAAGTCCCATATCTTCGCGGAGAATCCGCAGCTGTTCCGCGGTTATGTCAATTCCGCCGACAGCGCTTGCGGGATCACCGCGGATTACGCTGAAGATCAGAAAACACAGAATAGAAACTAAAAATAATGTGATAAAAGCAATTAATATTTTTTTTACTATATATATCAATTATTAGTTATCCTGTATATCTCCGCGAAATCAATGACATATAACGGGTAGTTCAGCGCTCCGCCGAACGCGCCTGAGCGTAGAACAATAAAATATAAAATATCCTGTATATAAACGCTTGCCGCGTCCTGCGCGACAATCCTCTGCGCTTCTTTGTATAATTCTGTTCTTCTTGCGCTGTCTGTATCTGTCAGCAGGGAATTAAATACTCTGTCAAAATCCGGACTGTTGAAATTTATAAAATTTTCACCGCTTGAAGAATTATAACGTTCAAGGAAGCTGCGCGGAGAAACGCTCGGGCTGTCAAGTGAAATAATCGTCGCCTGATAATTGCGTCCGAAATAAACATCGGAAAGCCATGTTGACCAGTCGACAAGTTTAATGCCTGCGTTAACGCCGATTCTTTCAAGCTGGCTTACAATTACCTGCGCTGTATCCACATGCATTGTAAAATTTGAAGGCACTGTAATTTCGAAAGACAATCTGTTTGCGTTTGTATAACCCGCCTGCGCAAGAAGAGATCTCGCAAGTTCCGGATTGTATTCGTAAGAAAGATTGCTTTGATAATACGCTGAAAGCCCGGGGATTACAGGACTCCCTGAAGGAGTTCCCTGTCCGAAAAACGCCGCGTCGATAATTCCGCGGACATCAACGCCGTAATTAATTGCGCGGCGCACGCGGATGTCGTTTAACGGGGAAGCTGCGTTGTTAAGCGCAAGCAGCTGCACCGCGGCGGAATTATTGTGAATAATGTCAAATTGTCTTCTGTCAAGCTGAGCCGCCATCGCGCCTGTTATAAACGCGCCGTCTATGCTTCCTCCGCGGAGCGCGATCATCAATGTATCAAAATTCGCGTAAAAATTTATCGTTACTCTGTCAAGATACGGCAGATTATTCTGCCAGTAATCATTAAACTTTACCATAATTAAATTTCTTTGCGGCGTATAGCTTTCAAGGCGGAAAGGCCCTGTACCGATAACATTTCTTTCTCTGCTACTGTTTCCCGCTTTGACAATTCCGACTGTTAAAAACGGAAGAAAATCCGGATCGGGCGTTTTTAAAATAACGCTTACCTGATTTGTTCCCCGCACCCGCACTTCTGCGATATTGCCAAGCCCGTGGAAACCCGCGGCGGCGGCGGTATCAAGGCTGAACTTAACGTCAGAAGGAGTCAGCAGAGTGCCGTCATGAAAGCGCACTCCGTTTCTGAGAGTAAAATTGTATTGCAGGGAATTTTGTTCGATCGTCCATGACTGCGCGATCGCGGGTCTGAATGTTCCGTCTGTATTTGGTTTTACAAGTCCTTCAAAAATATTAAAAAGGATGCTTCTGCCGTCCGCGGTATTCGCGCTGTTAAGCGGATCCAAAGTTGTAGGCTCTGTTGTAAAACCGTAACGAAGCTCCGCCGCGGAGGCGTTCGCTCTTTCTCTCGCGCTTGCTGAAAATAAAGCGGAAGACGCCGTAAGAAAAATAATTAATACGCAAAATATTCTGTTTAACTTCATAATAACTCCTGAGTTTTTATTTTAAATGAAAACATAAGAATAAACTAGATGTACCGCGCGCTCAGGAAACTCTTCGGTTTATTTTTTGTCTCCGGGAATAATATTTTTTAAATTTCTTTATCTTTCATACATAAAAATCACGCTCGCCGCCGTTTTGTATTTTTTGGATGCTCTCAATTGTTTTTTGACGGATTGCTTCGTTTGCGATATGCGGAATTTCTTTTTCGATAATGGAAGAAGTTTTTTTCCTGAATGTTTCATCGCCGTAATCGCAGGAATATTCGCACAGAGTCATAAGCGCGTTTGGAAGGCAGACATTTCCGATTTCGCCTGACTTTGCAAGCGACATAAAACGATCGCCTGTTCTGCCTCCGCGGTAACAGGCGGTGCAGAAACTCGGAATAAATCCGTCGTCCATTAATTCATTGATTATAGATACTGCGCTTCTGTCATCATTTACATAAAACTGCGCCTTTAATGGCTCATCCAGATTTTTTTTTGCGTAACCGCCGACTTCAGTGCTTGAGCCGGCGCTGATCTGCGAAATGCCAAGCTGTAAAAGTTTTTTCCGCATATCGTGATTTTCTCTTGTCGATAAAATCATGCCGGTAAACGGAACCGCGATTCTTATAACCGCCGTGATTTTCGCGAATGTATCATCGTCTACAAGATTCGGAAAATCATTTATGTTCATTTCATATGCCTGGCATAAACGCGGAACGGAAATTGTGTGAAATCCTGTTTTATATTTTTCTTCTAAATGTTCATTGTGGAGAAGGAGTCCCATTACGTCAAAATAAGGATCGGCAAGCCCAAAGAGAACGCCGCCGCCGACATCATCAATGCCGGCATCCTGAGCGCGATCAAAAGCGTTAAGGTGATAATTAAAATCTTTTTTCGGCCCCGCGGGATGAACACTGTTATATGTCTGCTCATGATATGTTTCCTGAAAGAGAATGTACGTGCCGATTTTCGCGTCTTTTAATTTCTTGTAATTCTCCGCTTCAGTCGCCGCAATATTTACATTAACGCGCCTAATTTCGCCGTTTTTAAATTTCATATCATAAATTGTTTTAATGCATTCAATGATATAATCGATAGAACATTCCTCTTCACATTCGCCCGCTTCAAGCGCGAGCCTTTTATGTCCCATCATTTCGAGTATTTTTACTTCTTCGCGAAGTTCATCCATTGTAAGTTTTTTCCTTTTAAAACCGCCTGTGCATTTAAAGCTGCAGTACGCGCATCTGTTTACGCAGAAATTACTGACGTATAACGGCGCGAACATTACAATCCTGTTTCCGTAAATTCTTTTCTTTATTTTTCCCGCTGTCTCAAAAATTCTTTTTATATGACCGGGGTTTTCCGTTTTTAATAAAGCGGCGGTTTCTTTATGGGATAAAGTTTTCCCTTCGTTTGCCTTATCAAGAGATTGATTAATAAAAGCATCATCCGCGAACCGGGCGTTTTCAAGCAAATCTTCAATATATTTTTGATTAATAAAATTTGTATTCATCTGTATTTAATATATTATATATAAATCAGCTTGTCATCAGCTTTTTATTATGATCATGATTCGTGATTTTCTTCATGCGGATGAAGAATGCGATAATAAGGGGAATGAACGCGCCAACCCACGCAAGAGGGTTAGAAAAGCAGATACCCAAGAAGCCGAAAGCATTGCCGAGTATTATCGCCGCGAAAACGCGCATAACAAGCTCCGCAATGCCGGCGACTGTCGGAGTAATGCTGTCGCCCATTCCGACAAGAGACTGCCTTAAAATAAAAAGAAGAGAAAGAAAAATATAAAAAGAACTGCATATTAATAAATAATTACGCGCCATTGAAAGAGTCTGCGGCGATTCGCCTCCGAGAAATAAACTTGGGAAGAAATCACCTGAAATATAAAATACAAAAGCTATAACTATACTGTAAACGCAGGCGATTATCGAAATATGAAATACGCCTTTTTTTATCCTGTCTGGTTTGTTCGCGCCGTAATTCTGCGCAGCGTAGGTTGTCATTGCGCCGCCGAAAGAAAAAAGTATCAGGTATGCGAGAATATCGATTCTTGACGCAGCGGAGTAGGCCGCGACAGCGGCTGTTCCAAGCCGGTTAAGCGCGTAAGTTACAGTTATCGATCCTATCGCGATTATGCTGTTTTGAAACGCGACAGGAAGAGCGAGTTTTAAATGTTTTGTTATCTCCTTAAAATCAATACGCCAGTCGCTTAATGTGATTTTTAATACAGGCATTTTTTTTATTATAAATAATATACAAAGAGAACCAGATACAAACTGCGCGAATATGGTAGCTAAAGCCGCGCCGCTTGTGCCCATTTCAAAAATTAATATAAAAGCGAGGTTTAAACCTATTTTTATAATAAAAGCTATCGAAAGAAAAATTAATGGAGTGCGGCTGTCGCCGACCGCCCGCATAATGTTCGCGGAAAGATTAAATAACATAGCGGTCGGAATTCCCCAAAATATAATTACAATATAAATGTACGCGCTTTCTAAAATTTCTTCCGGTGTTTGTAAAAATAATAAGAGAGCTCTCGCGCAAAGTACGCTGATGATTGTCATGACAACCGCCAATCCGATGCTGATGATGATGGTAGCCGTAAAACTTTTCCGCACTCCTTCATAATCGCCGGCCCCGAACCTCTGCGAAGTTATAACCGCTGCGCCGATTCCAAAACCGCCTATAAAACCAAGGATTAAAAAATTTATTCCGCTTGTTGAACCTACAGCCGCCAGAGCGCCAATTCCGATTGTGCGTCCCACAATAAAAGTATCTAATATATTATATGACTGCTGCAGTAAATTGCCCAAATAAAGAGGCACTGCGAATGACAGTATGAGTTTTAACGGATTTCCCTCTGTGAGATTCATTGTCATGATGATTTATTTGTTTACTGCCTTGTACGCAGATGCTCCTGTTGTTAAAAATTAAAAATAGCAATACTTCGTTTTAAAATCCCCTGAATATGAGCGATAACAATGCCGTAATTTGTAAATGGAATATTCTGCTCTTCTGACAGACTGCGCCGGTAATTCATTTCTCTTTGGTTAAGCATACATGAGCCGCAATGAATAATCAACTTATACAAAGAAAGGTCCTGAGGAAAATCTCCGCCTGAATAAAAAATAAACTCAGGATTTTTTTGGGTGAAACTTTTTATCATACGCGGAATTTTCACAGTTCCGATATCATCGCACTGGCGGTGATGAGTGCAGCCTTCGCAGATTAAAATTTTATCGCCGTCATTAATTTTATCTAGCGCAAGAACGCCTTTAACCGCGGTTTTTAAAAAACCCTTATAACGTGCGAATAATATCGAAAAAGAAGTGAGCGGGATTTCATCGGGAACTAAAGCGGATACTTCCGCGAACACCTGACTGTCCGTGATAACAAGAGACGGCTTTTTGCCAAGACTTGCCAAGGTTTCTTTTAACCCGCTTTCCTTAACGGAGATTGCGGCGGCGCCCGCGTCAAGAATGCTTCTGATCATCTGCTGCTGCGCGAGTATCAGCCTGCCCTTAGGAGCCGCTTTGTCTATAGGTATCACAAGAAGGATAAAATCATTGGGCTTTATTAAATCCTCGATAAGTTTATCCTGCGTTTCAGCCGGTTTAGCGGTCTGCGTGATTTTTTCTTTTAAAAGATTTATGTTTAATCCGGTTTTGGCGGAAACCGCAAGGACGTCATTTCCAAATATTTCCCGCACAGAAGCGAAGGCGCAGGGCTGCTGTCTGCTGCCTGTCTCTGATCCTCCGCGTTCTTTATTCACTTGCGCCGCTGTGTTTTGACTATTTAGATCAATTTTATTCTGTACAATTATGTAAGGAATATTTTTTGTTTTAAAAATTCCGATAAGTTCATTTTCGGCATCGAATATATTATCCTGCGCGTTTTCTCCGTCAAGAACAAGAACCGCGGCGTCGGTTTTATTCAATACCTGCCTTGCTTTGTTTACTCTCATTTCGCCGAGCGCGCCTTGATCGTCAAAACCGGGCGTGTCAATTATCATAACAGGGCCAAGAGGCAGCAGTTCCATCGATTTATATACAGGGTCTGTCGTAGTTCCTTTAATATCGCTGACAAGAGCAAGATTCTGTCCTGTTACAGCGTTAACTAACGATGATTTCCCCGCGTTTCTTCGTCCGAAGAAGGCTATGTGGATACGGTTTGCGGACGGCGTTTCATTTAAGCTCATGCGCTTATTATAAACATTTTTCCGCGCATGGAGCTACTGCCTTAGCGGGAGATATTCTTTATTCCCTTGTGCGCCATATAGAAATGTTTTAATTCATTATTCCTCCCTTCTAACTCATTATAAAAAACTGCCGATAATTGAAGTAATATGGTAAACCTCTTTTTTTTCCTGAAGTTTAAGTCCCAGCTGCGAAAGACCCGCCCCGATATCGTAAAAAATATTGATGATTCACTTGTCCGTTCTATTAACAATGCCGGGGGGAAAATAACAGGGGACAGGTTTGTTATTTCCGCGGCGTTTAATGAGGATACGATCGGCTTCTGGCTTGACATGTTTATTTTGGCTGAGGGTCTTACTAAAAATATTGATTCTTACAGGGAGCTTTTCGGGTTTTCACTTGTCATCTGCGAAAAATCCCCTGAATCCCCTGAGATGCTCTGCCGGTATCTTTCAGGCTATAACGGCGCGTTTATTGACGAAAGAGCCGTAAAAAAAATGATTCCATACGCGTCATTCGAAAAGCCGTCCGAGTGGATGAAGAAAAATAAAAAAAGGAGATACTCAAGCGGGAATTTTTATAAAATAAAAGAGTTCAAAACTTTTAAATCCGTAAATAAAAACGAAATCAGCTTTCATAATGAAATTATTAAAATATTTGATCAGGAGAATAAAAAAAATATTTTAATTCTGGGGCCTTTTTACTGGCAGATACGCGGCGGCGTTTACAGCTTTACTGAAAAACTTAACGGGCATTTCCCTCCTCTTTTAATCTGTTTCGAGACTATAGGACTCGGCTCTCTTGTTGACATCTGGTCGCCTAATATCCGCTCTTTATCAGGAAATATCCAGACAGACGAGATTGATTCACGCTGGGAATTTCTGTTCCGCGAACGCATACGTTCTGGGATTTCCGATTATATATATAAATACGCTAATTTATTTTTACAGCTTGTTTTTAATTTTTATACGGCAGCCGCGGGCAGAAAGAAAAAAACTCCCGTCCTGTTACTCGAAAATGTTCATCTTGCAGATAACGATATTATGAATCTTTTAATGGAATCGCTTGAACAGTTTAATAAGAGCGCCAAACAGAAAATCCTCATCTTTGGAACAGGAGACGCTGATATAAACTCCACTAAGCTAAAACAGTGCGACAGTCTTTTTGACATCATAAAAAAAATTAAAAATACAAAATCCGAAACGCTTTTCTTCCCGCCGCTCTCTTTGGATTTATGGGAAATTATTTATTCAATATCATTGTTCGCGGTCTTTTATCCGCCTGATTTAATCGGGCAGCTTCTTGAAGAAGAAGGTAAAAACCCGGAGATGATCGCGAAAGCTTTTTCAATTTTACATTCATTGGGAATTATTAATTCTGTGCGCGAACCCCGTTTAATGAAAATTCATTTTATTGAATATTCACGTAACGTTCTGGGAAAAAACGCCGCAAGAATAGACGCTCTTGTTTACGGACGGCTTCTTGACTGGACTTTAAAACGCAAGTTAAACGCTTGTTACCGTCTGTTAACTATTATCTCGGGTTTAAAACCTATACCGAGGGATCCTTCGCTTGAAACAAAGATTTCAGGCGGCGAAAATCAGATTATCGAAAATGAATTAGTTGAATATAGAAAATTCGCGGATCAGACAGGAGAAAATTATAAAAACAGCGCGTCAATTAAAATTGACGATATGCTGCTTTTAAAGTCAATTTTTACCGACATTGTAAGCAAAACAACAGTATCAATTGATACCGCTATGAATAACGGCGAGTTTGAAAAACTGTTAAACGAAAGAGCCGGCGCTATGAGGCAGATTTATAGAACATCAATGGCCCTCGGCGGAGGAAGCGACGCCGATATTGAAAAAATATTTTCAGAAAACAATCAGCTTGAAAAAATTCCAAACGAATATGATTCGCTTCCGACTTTAAAAGCTCAGATAATTGTAAACCATTGCGTGTATTATCTTGGGCATTATAATGAAAAAAAAGCTTCCGAAAAAGCGAAAGAAGCGATTCTTTTAGGACAAAGAAATAATACATTCAGCCTTCCGCAAAGTTATCGTCTTTATTCGCTTGTATGTCTTTCCAAACAGCGAATAGATGAAACAATTGAGTATATTGGTTTCGCTCTAACAAACGCCGAGAAGGCCGGAAATTATTACGAGTACGCAGTCTGCGCATATTACGCCGCGGTAACGCATTTTCTTTACGGCGATATTTTTAAAGCGGTTAAATTTACGCGCAAATCAATTGAACAGGCTCTGATCGCCGGAAGTCCTGAATGGGCGGATCGTTCGCGGTTTTTCCTTGGGCGCATTGAGTTCGAGCTTGGACGTTACAATGAAGCGTTTGATATTTTTGATAAACTGAGCAGAGAGCCGTACGGCGGCGATACATTTGATAAATTAAATCTGCTCGCGGCCTGGATTTACCGCTGTAAAATATATACTCAGTCTCCGGATATTCCGCGGCCTAATATAATTATTCATGACGCTGATGTGTTTGAAATTGAAGCCTCTTATCTTTCAGGTAATTATCAGAAAGCCGCCGATCTTTGCGCGTCCTATGTTAATCCTTTTTCAAATGAGAGTTTTTTATATATTGAGCGTCCCGACTGGCGCAGCGGTTTCGCTCAATGCGAGCATTTATATTTTAATCACGGTGAAATCCAGAACAGGATGATATCGCTTTTTAATTCGCTGTCATTAAGCGCGTTATCTAAAACTTCATTTTCTGAGTCTGGCGAATACGCAGGAAAGGCGCTGGAAGAAATCCAGAAAATTCTCCGCGATGACAGGTTATGCGAAATGGATCCGTGGGCTGCTTTTTACTATTACGCGAAATACCGTATTCTTGAACAGACAGGCGCGAATCAGGTTGACATGAGCACGTCGGTGAGCATGGCGTTTAAGCGCCTTCAAAGAAGGGCGACAAGAATAGAAGACGCAGAAACGCGCAGCCAGTACCTTACAGGGCCGCGATGGAACCGCGAGTTAAATCAGGCAGCGAAAGAATTTAAATTAATATAAGTTTAAATATAAGGCAGCTTTTCCAAAAACGCGAACCTGCGGTTCGAAAGTTTTGAAAAAACCTCAATTAATATCCGCTAAACTGATTGTGCTTTTAATTTTACAACAACGCCGGGAATATCGCGATATTGTATAATTTTTGGAATATTCATCGCGTTAAGCATTGTCACTACATTATCAACCGGCATCGGCATATTGTTTATAAACCAGTCGAATATTATTCTAAGGCTGCCGGTAATCTGATAACATACTTTATACCGGCATATCAAATAATCTTCCGCAGACAATGCTTTTTTATAGCGTTCTGTCAATGAAACTGTATATTTTTGCAGCTCACGGTAAATACGGTTTTCTATGCTTGCGGTTGAAAGTATTTTTTTTAGGTTTTTCTGGTGTTTAATTAAATACTTATGATCGAATAACAAAATGATATTATTATGTTTATCGTCGTTCTCTGTTCCAAAGGAATTATTAAGATATTGAAGAACTACTTCGTCCTTATCGTCAAAATTACGGTAGAATGTCGGACGCGCTACTCCTGCTTTATCGGCGATGTCAGAAACAGTAATACTGTCATAAGGTTTCTCGTCCATTAAAAGCATTAAAGAATCAAAAATCCATGATTTTGTGCGCTGTACCTGCCTGTTATGTGAAGATGATTTTTGCAACACTTTCCCCCTTTTGTAACAACTTTTACATTTGCCGCAATATGTTAATTTTTAATCAAAAAGCTTGCCCGCAATGTATCTTATAATGTATCATATGTTACATATATGTCAAGTGTTTCAGAGAGTAAAATATGATAAATATTCTTGTTGTTGAAGATGACGAAAAACTGAATAAAATTGTCTGTTCGTCCTTAAATAACGTTCAAGGGTACCGCTCTGTGGGCTGTCTCAATGCCAGTGAAGCATTTGACAGAATGATTGATATTAAATTCGATCTTATTATATCGGATATAATGATGAGCGAAATTGACGGTTTTAAACTGGCAGAACTAATCAGAGAACAAAATAAAAATATACCCATTCTGTTTATGTCCGCCCGTGATGATATTTCAGCTAAGCAAAAAGGCTATAATATAGGTATAGATGATTATATCGTAAAACCTTTTGACATGGAAGAACTGATTCTTAGGGTAGGCGCTCTTCTGCGGCGCGCGAATATTCAAAACGAGAAAAAACTGACAATAGGCAGGCTTACGATGAACGCCGATGAAATGACAGCATATCTAGGTGAAAAAGAAATATCTTTGACAGTAAAAGAATTTCAAGTTCTATATAAACTCCTGTCAAACCCAAAAATCGCTTTTACACGCAATCAGCTTATGGATGATATTTGGGGGCTTGAAACAGGAGCGGCTCCGCGTTCTGTGGATGTATATATTACATTATTGCGGGAAAAATTCTCGGAGTGTAAAGATTTTGAAATTGTTACTGTTTACCGTTTGGGGTATAAAGCGGTTTTATCATCATAAAAAGGAGTAAATATGAAAAAAGAAAAAGATAAAAGAATAGATTTAAAGCGTAAATATTCTTTAAAAGAATATGCGTTATTATTTTTAACATGCGCCGTACTTTCAGGAATTAATATGTGGATTTATCAGGAATTGAATGTAAGAGATCAATTTGCAACAAATTTCGTTTTATCTATTTTTATACTTATGTTTAATGTTATGTTCATGGCTTTCATTGCGACAGTTATAACAAATAAAATCCGTTATCGGACATGGATATTGCCGATAGAAAAACTAAGCGAAGCGGCGCGGAATATTACCAAAGGGGATTTATCTATCCGTATAACTCCGCTGCGCACCGACGGTAAAAAAGATTTTGTTGAAGTCCTGTTTGATGACTTTAACACTATGGCAGGCGAAATTGCTTTTATAAACAATAACTTACAGGAACTTGTCAGCGAAAAAACAGCGAAAGTTACCAAATTACAGGAATCAATATTAAGAACAATGGCCGGTATGGTTGAATACAGAGATTACCTTACAGGAGGGCATATATGCAGGACTCAGCATACTGTTAAATTATTGTTAGACGAAATAAAAAAGCAGGAACTTTATTCGGATACAATTGATAAGTGGGATATTTCATTAATATTACAGTCAACGCAATTACATGATGTCGGTAAAATCGCTATTAGCGACAGTATACTAAAAAAACCGGGTCCTTTAACAACCGAAGAATTTGATGAAATGAAAAAACATGTACTATACGGGCTTAGAATAATAGAGCGGATTGAAACAGAATCGGGGGAAAGCGATTTGTTAAAATACGCTAAAATATTCGCTTTAACACACCATGAGAAATGGGACGGTTCCGGTTATCCTAATGGTTTATGCGGAGAAAAGATTCCTTTACAGGGAAGAATAATGGCAATTGCCGATGTTTACGACGCCTTAATTTCCGACAGACCATATAAAAAAGCTATGACACACGAGGAAGCGGTAAAAATCATTACAGACGGAAAAGGCGCGCACTTTGATCCGATATTAACAGATTTATTTTTAAGTATTGAACCTATAAGGTTTTTTATATGAAGAAAAAAGAAAAAGACAGCCGGATTAACGCAAGTTATATTTCAATCAGGGAATACGCTATTTTCCTTCTTGTATTAGCCGCTTTTAACGGTTTTCATA
>Ga0209755_10000457_pt1 | contig 74461 bp, 71 predicted proteins | sample TergutCo191P1_FD_187301 | JGI IMG/M metagenome (GOLD analysis project Ga0209755, IMG submission 187301) | Cornitermes sp. P1 segment gut microbial communities from Petit-Saut dam, French Guiana - Co191P1 (SPAdes) (version 2) | ecosystem: Host-associated > Arthropoda: Insects > Digestive system...
GGAACCTCTCGGTTCCTCCATGCCGCAAAAAAGTTTCAAAGCCCGAAACTCTATCCGTCATTTTACTGCAGCCGATAGAGTTTTTCGCCTCACCTTATTTGCCATTAAGGGTGGATGACGGGCTTTGCCTTCCGTTCGGCAACCTCCTGTTACCTCACTCCAGACCGTCTTTTTTGCCAAACCGGCTCCTGCCGGTTTACCTTGCGGAACCTCTCGGTTCCTCCATGCCGCAAAAAAGTTTCAAAGCCCGAAACTCTATCCGTCATTTTACTGCAGCCGATAGAGTTTTTCGCCTCACCTTATTTGCCATTAAGGGTGGATGACGGGCTTTGAACCCGCGACAACAAGATCCACAATCTTGGACTCTACCCCTGAGCTACATCCACCATGTCACGCTATGTGATTCTGTCAATATGGAGAAAATCGGGGTTTTTGTCAAGATAAGAGTTTAACAGTTCCCGTACGTTTCCTTTCAGGAACCGTGCGTCTTTAAGAACCGCGGCGAACAAAAGCGTCGCGATAGCCTATGCTTTTGAAACGAGCAAGGATCGCCGCGCTTTCACCCTGATTTAAGGGTCCTATCAATATGCGGAACATATTGTCACCGTTCATATAAACAACAGGCTTGTAATTTCGGTCTATCTGCGTCAGTGCGTTTTCCACATGGTCTGCGGAGAGTGCGGCTACTTGAACGTAATATTGCCCTCTATCCAGCCGACTTATGGTCTGTACCGAAAAGTTTGACGAAGGAGTTACCACGCTCGGCGTTTGAACAGAAGCTGCAGGCTGCGCCGCGCTTGGACGCTCAGGTGTCGCTCTTACAATGCCGGGAATTATATCGTTGGGATCAATTCCGTATACGCTTGGCGGAGGACTTGCTTCGGTCTCAACAGGAACATAGGTCTGCACAGGTCTTGGCTGTTCGGTTACGCGCACAGGTTCCCGTTCAAATACGGGATCATCATTCAATGGACCGAGTTTTTCCACTATTTGCACAGGCGGTTCAATATATTCGATCCAAGGTGAAACGTCTTTTATCACTTCATCGCGAGGTCTTTCAACCGTGAATACTCCTGTGTCTTTTTGAATATCTTCTATCGATCTTTCGGGAAGAAAAACAGGAACATCTTTCACAATCTCGTTTGGCGCTCTTTCATTTATCCTCTGAGGAACATCTTTTACAAATTCTCTTTTAATATCTTTGCTTGCGACAATTACAGGCTCTTCTTTAACAGGTACGATTTTTACTGCCTCAGGCTCGTCCTTTTCGATATCAAACTCAGGTTCGAAAGGCGGTATCTGCGCAAGACTGCCGTTTGATCCAAGAGACGGCTCGAATGGAATTACCTCATAACCGGGAAGATCGACTATCTGCAATCTGCCGTTTCCGCCCCACTCAGGTTCATCAACTATATAACCTAAACCCGCGCTCGCGGAAGCCGGAGCTTCCACGGTATCGACTACAGGTTCAACAGCTACGTATGTATCGTCTTCGTAAACCTTGGCAAGCAGAGCTTCTTCTGTAATATTTTCTTCGGTAATTACATTGCCTGAATCATATTCGGGATTTCCCGCCGCCATGGTTTCCGTAAAACGCATATAGGCTATCGGATCCGCAGGTTGCACCATTCTTATTCTGCTGATCGAGCCTTCCTTCATTCCAATCAGTTCTGCAGCTGATCGAGAGACTATCGCAAGAAGACCGGGGCTGTTTATTCCGTTGGAGACTATCGCTCTTGTGCTTTTTCCGCTTTCAATATTTGTAATATCCACTACCGTATTTCTGGGAAATGAATTTGTCGCGACATAATATCCGTCTTCCGGAAGTTCGCCCGCGGGAGCTACTGCCGCGGCTCCTTCCCATGGCGAAGAACTTTGAAACGTAAAAAATGCCGCCGCTAAACAGATGATTAAAATCTTTTTCATTTATTTCCCCTTACTTGTCTATGTAGGGCACAAAAGCCCTCGCTATAGATTTCATATTGTCATACTGAGCGTTTAAAGTATTATATTGTTTGCCTGCCATTTTTCTTTCCATCAATTTTTCTTTTGTGCTTACATTGTACACGGATATTGAAATATCGCTCGGCATTATTAATCCTTTCACATAATCGAGCTGGGCTACAAGTATAAAATCCACGCCGCAGATTTTTGCGTCATCCAAATCGATGAATCTATCAAGATTAGGCTGTTTTATATCAAAGCGCAGAACCGGCGCATTGCTGACTATATAACCGGCGTCAAAAAATACGTCCATAAAAGCGCCTTCCCACAGTTCAGACTGTCCGATCTTTGAATCATCATCCAGTCCTGTCTCTATGATATAAAATGAAACCATGGTGGCGTTCGCGCTGATATTTATAAAAAGTCCCGCAATCAATGCGATTATTATGCGTTTGAACATGAGTCCTCCGTATTTTATTTATCGGCACTCTTTTCAAAAGACAAAATAGAGATCATACTGCTAAAAATGAATTATTACGCAATTCAGGTGAAAACCCGCTGTGAAGACAAATTCATTAAATTATTTAAAGCCCAGCACCCGGACGTAAATTTTCCATTGCATTTCCCTAAAAGACTGCTTGATATCAGGCGTGCGGGAAAGACCAAATCCTCCGCTTTGGCAGTTTTTCCTGGTTATATCTTTATAGAAGCAGAAAATAACGATGAAATTCAGGCAAAAAAGTGGGATTTCAGGCAAACCGACGGTTTTTACCGCTTTTTAAAGTCCAACACGAACATCACTCCTCTTGCGGACAGGGATTTGGAACTTGTCCTTCATTTTATCAGTAACGCGGGATCGATCGCAGGAAGGTCAAAAGTGTACTTTAACGAGAACTCCCGCATAGTTGTTGTGGAAGGTCCTTTAATAGGACTTGAGGGAAGAATAATGAAGGTCGATAAAAGAAAGGGAAGAGCAAAAATAAAATTAGACCTTTATGACGATTCCTTTACAATCGATCTTGGGTTTGAGATATTAGGCTCTTTGGATGCGCGAAAGTGAACACGCGCAGCGGGAGGGTAAATAAATATGGAAAAACAAAAACGCCTGTATATAATCGGGGCGGGTTTTGCGGGCAGAACGCTTGCCAATGAACTTACAAGTAAAAAAATATTCGGCGAAGTTGTCGCTTTTCTGGATGATGATCCTGAAAAAATCGGTAAAAGAATAGACGGGATTCCGGTTCTCGGTCCTATAAAAGACGTTGCTCTGCTCCTTAAAACAAATCCTGCCGATGAAGCGATTATCGCAATTACAAACGCGAGCAGGGAATATTTAAAAGAACTTTATGCAATCCTTGTAAGAGCGAATTTTCAAAAAATTAGAATCCTTCCCGGTATCTCGCAAATTATCGAGGGTGACGCGCATTTAATTCAAACCCGTTCGATAGATTTACAGGACTTACTCGGACGAAATCCTGTAACAATCAAACTGAAACAGAGTCTTTCCTATGTGCGCGGAAAACGCGTATTGGTAACGGGTGCAGGCGGTTCCATAGGCAGCGAATTGTGCCGTCAGCTCTTATCGGGCGGCGTTTCAAGATTGTACCTTTTAGGACACGGTGAAAATTCGATTTATCAGATTGACAGGGAACTGCGTCTTTTGCAGGACGAAGGCGTAGGTGAAAAAGCGGCGATAGTTCCTGTAATCGGCGATTTGAAAGACGCAGATTACATGGATTATATTTTAAGCCAGTTAAAAGCCGATGCCATTTTCCACACCGCGGCTTACAAACACGTTCCCATGATGGAAGAAAATCCTGTCGCCGCGATTGAAAACAATGTGCTGGGTACGGAAAACCTTATAAAATCGGCGATTAAATACGGCACTAAAAGATTTGTTCACATTTCAACGGATAAAGCGGTCCACCCGGTTTCCGTTTACGGCGCCTCAAAATATATCTGCGAGCAGCTTGTTCTTAAAGCAAGCGAGGATTCACAGTCAACCCAGTTTGTTGTCGTGCGCTTCGGTAACGTCTTAGGTTCGCGCGGCTCCATTGTCCCGCTCTTTCAGCAGCAGATAGAAAAAGGCGGTCCTGTAACGGTTACCCATCCTGACGCAAGGCGATTTTTCATGACAATCAGCGAAGCTTGTTCTCTTGTTTTAAAAACAGGAGGCGTCGGCGAAAACGGGCGGCTTTACCTTTTGGATATGGGCGAACCTGTCAGAATCCGCGATCTTGCCGAACAGCTAATCCGTTTTCACGGTTATGAACCAGAAACTGAAATCAAGATTGAATACATAGGTTTAAGACCCGGCGAAAGGCTTGATGAAACTCTCATGAATGAGTACGAAGAACAATCCGAAACCGAACACAGCCGTATTCTGGAAATTACACGAAAGAAACCCTTGAACATTGATTTCATCGGTCTTCTGAATGAGTTAAGACCCATTTGTAAATTCGATCCAGAAAAACCGAAGGTTTACCGTGACGCAGGCTTATTAAGAAACGCAATTGATAAAATCATTCAAGTAGCATAAAATGTTTCATTAATGGAAAAATTGCCATTTCTGGAAGACATTTACCCTCGAAATACATTGTACGCTGTGACAATCAGATCCCCTGTCGCAAAGGGCAGTTTAAAACTGATTCAAACGCCGAAAATCCCCGAAGGATATACGGTTATTACAGCGAAAAATATTCCCGGAATCAATAATCTTGAAGGAACAAAAATGCCTGTTCTCGCTGAAGCGAATCTGTCGTATATAGGCGAACCTGTGGGAGTTCTAATCGGTCCCGATAAAACAAAGCTTATAGATTTGGCGGCAAGATGCAAGGTTATCTGCGATGAAGAAACGCCTGTTTTTTCGGCAGACATAGATGGAAACGAATCCGTAATAACGCGCGAAATCAGCATAGGAGACGCGCTTGGCGCGATGGAATTATCTAAGAAAATTATCACCGGTCATTATAAAACCGGCATACAGGATCACTGGTACGCTGAACCTGCCGGAGCTGTCAGCTTTTACGAGGAAAGCGAAGGAGCGAAAAGCAAAAAAAAATCAGTTTCAATGATGATTATAAAGACAGCAACTCAATGGCCATATCATGTTAAACGCGCCGTCACACGCGCTCTTGGAATAGACCCTTCGGGCATTTCGGTTGAACCTACCGCTTTAAATCTTCACATGGACGGAAAATTGTGGTATCCCTCATTGATTGCCTGCCATGCTGCTCTGGGAACCTTAATTACGAAAAAACCTGTCCGTTTAATTCTAAGCAGGGAAGAAGATTTTCTTTACACATCAAAAAGAGCAAGCTCGAATATAGCAATAGCCGCAAGTATAGACGAAAACGGCAAAATAGACAGCGCAAAGATGGATATTTCCGTTAATCTTGGGGCGCATGAGGTTAACGGAGAGGAAATTCTGGAGCATATTTGCCTTGGCTGCGTAGGTTTTTATAATTTTAACAATCTAAAATTAAACGCAAGGGCGTTTTGCACTAATATTCCGCCTCAGGGAACCTTCGCAGGCTTCGGCGTTGCACAAGGAGCTTTCGCCATTGAAAGACAGGTTTCCTTAATCGCGGACACGTTAAACCAAGACCCTGCTGTCTGGCGCATAAAAAACGCGGATACGAATTTATTAGCCTCTTCCCTGCCCTCATCCAAAGGCAGCGTATCAGGAGAAGAACTTGTTAATGCCGCGGCTGCGATGAGCGATTATCACCGTAAATGGGCTTCCTTTGAACTTTTACGCCAAACGCATTCGAACAGTAAAATGAACAACAGGGAAAAATTCAGGGGCATAGGAATTGCGGTTGGGTTTCAGGGGAATGGTATACTCTATCCGGGTGAAGAAAAAACACCCTGCACAGTTGAAGTGACCCTTACAAAAGACAGTAAAATCGAAATAAGAACAAGCATTACAAGCACGGAAGATTACGGCAAGATATGGCAAAGAGTCGCCTCTGAAACAATGTCTATTGAACCTGATTTGGTAAAAATAATTTCTTTAAATTCGCCGGATTGCGGACCGAGTATCGCTTCAAGGAATATTACCTCAGTTACAAAACTCGTTGAAAAATGCTGTCTTGCAATCCGCAAACAGCGTTTCCGCGATCCTCTTCCCATCACGGTGCGCCGTTCAATAAAACCGCAATCCGGCTCTTTATGGGGCGGTCGTATGCAGGTAAAGGATATTACCGGTTTCATAAAACATGGTCTCGCCTCGGCTGTTGTTGAAGTATCCATAGACCTTGTGGACTGCATCCCGATAGTACGGGGCGTTTGGCTTTGCGTGGACGGCGGAAAGATAATTTCCAAAAACAGAGCAAAACGCGCTTTAAGCAGAGCTGCCGCGCAAAGTCTTGGCTGGGCTTTCACTGAGGATATCGAATACATAAACGGCATTCTTCCCAAAACGCAATACGATAACTTTACAATTTTTTCTCCAATGGAAATTCCTCCCATTCATATTAATTTCATAGACAGTCAAAGCGCGGAACCAAAGGGAGTCGGTGATGTCGCTTTCTCTTGCATACCTGCCGCCTTCCTTCAGGCTGTATCTCAGGCAATGGATCACAGTTATAAATCCATCCCTCTTAAACGAAAAGAAATCTGGGAAAAAATACGTTCGCGGAACATACAATCCCATGGGACTTCCAAATGAATATAAATTTTATCTTAAACGGAGAAGACGTTATTTTCAGAGGAGAGCCTTCGGTTCGCCTGATTGATATATTACGCGTTAATTTCGGATTGTTCGGCGCGAAACCCGGCTGCCTCACAGGTCATTGCGGCGCGTGTACGGTTATTTTTAACGGAAAGGTAAGTCCGTCTTGTTTAATACCTGCCTTTAAAATCCGCGACAGTGAAATTATCACAATCGAAGGATTTTCCCAGACCATGGAATATCAGGAAATAATAACCGCCTTTGCCGATGCTCACCTCGGCAACTGCGGTTACTGCGAATCTGGAAAAATTTTATGCACGGAAGCTCTTTTAGACAAGAATCCCCAACCCGATAAAAATGAAATATTAAAAGGATTTTCGGGAATCAAATGCAGGTGCACAAATGTAGAAAGACTTGTAATGGCTGTTAATAAAATCGCTGATACACGCCAAAGGAGGCTCAATGGAAGCGCCTCTTAATCAAGTAATTTTTCCCGTTTCTTTTCAGGAACTGTTCGCGGCATGGAACCGTTTTCCAAGCGCTATTCCCTACGCAGGCGGAACCGATCTAATCCGCAGACAAGATGAAAATATTTTAAATCTTCCTCCTGTGTACCTGTGCCTTGATAAAATCGCCGAGCTTCATCGCATAACAAGAACGGAGCATTATCTTGAAATAGGTTCCATGGTAAAGTTAAACAGGCTTATAAGACTCGGAAAAATAGTGCCGGAAATTTTATCATCGTGTCTGGAAAATATCGCGGGCGTTCAGGTAAGAAACCTCGCCACAATAGGCGGAAATATATGCAGCAACAGGCTTTTGGATCTTCCGGCTCCTCTAACCGCTCTTGAAGCGCAATACGAGTTTCGCAATGCTCAAAATATCACGCGCTGGGTATCCGCCTCGCGCTTTCACTCTGAGGAAAAGACAGTTCTTGATAAACAGGAATTACTCACAAGGGTAAGACTGCCGCTTTTTCAATGGGATTACGCGATTTATAAGAAATTCATGTCTGAAGATCATTTAAATACCGAAACTTTTGTTTTCCTTGCAAAATCACAAAAAAACATACTTTCAGACATAAGAGTAATTTATAAATCCAGTGTTATATTACGAAATAAAGACGGCGAAGATATACTGATAGGCAAATATCTGCCTATAAACCGTAAAACAGCCGATGAATTCGTTTCAAACTGGATAGGATACCTCGCTCAAAGACCTGAAATCAGCAATTTTTCCAAAAATTCTCTGATAAGCAGCATAGAAGAGAACGTTTTTAACCTTTCTGAATGATTTTTTGCCCTTTTTTATCTCTTGAATAAGCTCATAAATTCATGATAAAATGATTATCAACAATATGGTATAAACCGCCTGTTTTACAGAGCTTGTTTCGGCAGCCTGCTTAACAGCCGTCCGCAGGTTTTCATGCCTGCAGGTTTCATTTTTCTTATTTTTTTATCCGGTTTTTGCCGGAGAGGACAGAATTTTGCATTTTTCTTTTGGTGAATACAGAACAAGCATCAATATCAGAAAAGAAATCCCTTTAATCGAGAATATTACAGGTGATTTTAACAATTCAATTTTGATTGCAGATGAAAACACGGCTTATATAGCCGATAAAGTCAGAAATAGCAGAGATATTCCCTGCTGCATAATTAAAAGCGGCGAAGAAAATAAGACATGGCAGTCTGTTGAAACCATACTTCGCGCAGCGAATCACGCAGGACTTGGAAGAGATTGCATTTTCATAGGCATTGGCGGCGGAGTTGTAACGGATATAACAGGTTTCGCAGCTTCCATTTACAAAAGAGGCTGCCGTCTTGTTTTTATTTCGACTACCCTTCTTGGAATGGTAGACGCAAGTATCGGCGGAAAAACAGGTTTTGATTTAATCGGAATAAAAAATCTCGCCGGGAGTTTTTATCCTGCCGAAACTGTTTACATTCCTATATTATCTCTTTTAACTTTACCCCAAATAGAATGGAAAAGCGGAATGGCGGAATTAATAAAAACCGCGATTCTTTGCGATGATGATTTTTTGGATCTGCTTTTTCCCTTGGCGGCGAATTTCAGCGACGCTTCTTCTTTATTAAAATACGATACGTTCAGAAAATGCATAGAAAGAGCTGTTGAGTATAAGGACAGTATAGTAAAAGAAGATTTATATGATTTCGGAAAGCGTATGCTTTTAAATTTAGGTCACACCTTCGGTCATGCTCTTGAAAGCGCCGCAGGACTCGGTAAAATTACTCACGGAGAAGCTGTCGCGTGGGGTATTGCGCGTTCCTGCGAGCTCGGTATCTCGCTTGGATACACATCTCAGGCAAGAGCGAAAAAAATAAGTAAATTGTTATCATCATTCGGGTATGAATGTTCATGCCCACATCCTCTTGCGAGTAACGCAGATGCGATTTTACACGCTTTTAAAAGCGATAAAAAGAAAAAGTACGGCAAATATTCATTCATTGTTCCCGATGATACATCCGCGCGCGCCGTTGAAATTGATTCAGACGATAAAAGCACATTGATTGACATATTAGCCGGCGGAATCAGAATTTGACACGTTTTTTTTTAATTTTCTTTATCTTTTTATTTATATGCTTTCCTTTGTTTTCGCAGGAAACAGCGTCTGAAACTGACACTGAAATAAATCATGAAAATGAACAGGCGCTTTCGGATTACGGCGATGATTCGATATTTATAATAAATTCTTTTAAATATAATGTTAAAGGCATTACCCTCGTGTACATGCTTAATATGAAAACAGAATTAAAAACAGGAGAAGAAATAAAGGGAAGTGAGAATCTAGCCAAGTTCATTCAGGATAAAAGACAATTACTGATTAACCAAAGGGTTTTAACCGATGTTGTCGTTATCGAACACACTGTAAATCCTGTCAACGAAGACGGAAAATATCCTGTAGACCTTGTAATATACGTTGAAGATACATGGAATCTTTTCGCCCTTCCCTATCCAAGATACAATACCAACGACGGATTTTCCTTAACAATTAAAGCCAGAGATTATAATTTTCTTGGCACAATGAATCCGCTTAGAATTGATCTTGGCTATAAATATGACGAAAAAGGACAATCGTTTTTTAATTTGATGATTGATTCCGGGATTCCGTTTTCATTCTTCGGTTTAGATTGGTATTTCGATTTTGACAATTATATCGATTACCGTCCCGATTTATCGCAGCCTTTTTATTACAGAAACAAAACGGGAATTTCCGTAGATATACCGATAAAACGCAGTACGCTTAATATCTGGTTCTCGGAATCCATAATTGTTCATGATGCCAATTCGTCTGTAGACATAAGCGATTACAATTTGGGCGATGTTCAATTCGGTCCCTTTATGCAGAGTAATCCGAGGATTTCATGGACCATTCCGACAGGACTTATGGTCGGCGAATACGGAGAGCTTGAATATTCGCCGAGTCTTTACGCATTTTTTAATCATGAATTTAAAGATTTTCCCTTATCCGAAAACAGAAAAGGCGAGCATTATTATTTTTCGCATAACCTGAAATTCGGAAGAATAGACTGGATTGGAAATTTCCGCAAAGGAATTTCATTTAACGCATCTAATACATTCAGTTTTAACACTTATTTCTACAGTAAAAACGATGAGAGAAACTGGAATCCATGGGGATACAATTACTCGCTTAATTTAATAGGACATTTTATTTTAATTGATGATAAACTGGGATTGTCAACGCGTTTATTTCACCGCCATTGGATAAAATCAAAGAACGAAGAAGCAGGCGATGTAATAAGAGGCGTTACAAATAAATCAATAAACGCCGAAGCGATACTTTCATTGAATCTTGATTTGATTTTCAGACCCTTAAGGTTTTTGCCTTCCAAATGGTTTCCTGAAAGCAAATTCTGGCGAATTTTCGACTTTGATTTGCACACAAATCCTGTTATTGATATAGCATGGTACAAACCGTATCAAGGAGAAGCCTCTTTTAAATCAGGCAACTTCGCGTTCGGCGCAGGAATTGAGTTTATAATATTCCCTCACCGTTTTCGCAGTCTGTATTTCAGGATATCTCCCGCATGGGGCTTTTCAAAATTGTCTGACACATCATTTCATATAAGGCGAAATTTTGAACTGGACGCGGAAATGGGATTTCATTATTAGAAATATATTAAAACAATTTATTATATTTTGCCTGATAGGTATTTCCAACACGATTATTCATCTTGGCGTTTATTACCTCCTTGTTTGGATTAATGTACATTATTTAATTGCGAACATAATCGCGTTTTTAATAAGCGTGATTAATTCATACTTTTTAAATAAGCGTTTTACTTTTAAAAACAGCAAGACTTCAGTTTTAACAATCGTAAAACTTTATGCATCTTACGGATTTACTACTTTACTTGGAACAGGTTTATTATTTTTATTAGTTGAAATAATCGGTATAAATAAATATATAAGCCCTGTTATTAATATAGGAATTATTACTTTTATTAATTTCTTTCTTAATAAATATTTTGTTTTTAAGGAGAGAATGGAAAATCATGAGTGACATACCGTATTATGTACATGAATCAAGTTTTGTAGACGAAGGCGCCAAAATCGGAGACGGCACGAAAATAATGCATTTCTGCCATATCATGGGCGACGCTAAAATCGGAAAAAAATGCCTGATTAGCCAAAATGTAGTTGTCGGCTCACGCGCTTTCATCGGAAGCAGAGTGAAAATTCAAAGTAATGTTTCCGTTTATGATGATGTTGTCATTGAAGATGATGTTTTATGCGGTCCCAGCTGCGTATTTACAAATGTATTAAACCCGCGCGCTTTTGTCGAAAAAAAGAGCGATATTAAAAAAACAACTGTAAGAAAAGGCGCTACAATAGGCGCAAACGCCACGATCTTAGCCGGCGTCACAATAGGCGAATACGCGCTCATAGGAGCGGGCAGCGTTGTTACAAAAGACATCCCTTCCTACGCTCTCGCCTACGGCAATCCCGCCCGCGTTCACGGAAAAGTTGACGTAAACGGCGAGAAAAGAAAAGATTGATTAAGAATTAAATATTTTTTTATGATGATATCGATAGAAAATGCAGATGATAATTAAATCAAACTAAGTAAAAAATATAAATCATGTATAACAACTGTTTAATAATGGCGGGTGGAAGCGGCACAAGGCTTTGGCCTGCAAGCACTTCTTCTTTCCCAAAGCAATTTTTACCGGCAAGCGATAAGATGAGCTTCTTTTCGCTCGCGCTTGAACGCGCTTTAAACATAAGCGAAAAAGTTATAGTAATTGCCGGCAGTTTTCATATACCTCATGTTGTTTCCGATGCTTCCAAATTTTCCGTATCTGATAAAAAGCGCATAACTGTTATAGAAGAGCCGTTGGCTAAAAACACCGCTCCGGCGATTGCCTGCGCTTTGGCATATACTTTCTTTAGCGGGCAAAAAAGTAATATGATTGTTTTAACAAGCGATCATATAATAAAACCTGTTAATAAATTTAAATCTGATGCAAAACTTGCTTTATCCGCCGTATCTGACAATCGGCTTGTTGTTTTCGGCATTAAACCTTTCCGCCCGGAAACAGGTTATGGATACATCGAAATAAAAAATAATAAAAAAAATATTTTCAATGTTGCAGCATTCCATGAAAAACCTGATTCACAAACCGCAAAAAATTATTTAAAAAAAGGAAATTACTTTTGGAACTCGGGAATGTTTGCTTTTAATATTGATTTTATGATTGAGCAATATAAATCATTATCTTCCAATGTTTATCAGTATTTTGAAAATTTAAAAAAACCGGGCAAATCTGATTATCAAACTTCCAAAAACATTAAAATATTAAACTCATGGAAAGGATTAAAAACAGCGTATAACAAATCGGAAAAAATTTCCTTTGATTATGCAATCGCTGAAAAATGTAAAAATGTTAAAATGATTCGCGCAAGTTTTGACTGGCTGGATATAGGAAATTGGGAAGAATATATAAAAATTACACAAAATAAAAACAGCCGTGTTTTTTATTCCGATAACGAAAAATGTTTTGTTGATTCTGATATCCCTGTCGCCATTGCGGGCGTTGATGACCTGATTGTAGTAATCAGAAACGGCAAAAACGGAAAACCTCCCTGCGCCCTGATTACCAAAAACGGACAAACCCACAAAGTACGCGACATTGTAGAGAAAATGAAAATTTCAGGGTTTGATGAATTGCTGTGATAATAACCATATAAATTGATTTTAGGAATTTAATTTAAAATTGAAAAAAATATACTTTAAAGATATAATTTCAAAAACCAGTATTCATGTTTATCATGGCAGTGACACTCTTATTATACAGCCAAAAATAATCCAACCTGTCAGAGCATTGGATTTTGGTTACGGATTTTATACAACAACAAATATTGAACAAGCAAAGAGCTTTGCCAATAAAGTTAAAGAACAAAATAATTCAACACAAACGTATATAAGTATTTATACTTTAAATATTGAAATATTAAAAAAATTAAAAATAATCTTTTTTGATAAACCGGATAAAAAATGGTTGGATTTTGTATCTTCAAACAGAAACGGAACCTACACAGGAGAATCGTATGATATTATCTACGGACCTGTCGCTAATGATACCATTTTTAAAACATTTATTGCGTACCAAAACGGAATATTAAACGAAAAAGAAACATTAAAGCGTTTAAAGATTCGTGATTTATATAATCAAATGGTATTTAAAAATGATACTTCTTTAAATTCGCTTGAATTTAAAGGAGAACTAAAAGAATGAAGGACGCGGAATACAAGGCTACATTACAAATGCTGGTTCCCATGATCATTCAACTTATTTTAGAAAAGAAAAATATACCTATTGTTTCAGCCATAAAATCATTTTATCTTTCCGAATTATATAAAAAACTTGAAAAAGAAAATACAAAATTATGGCATTTAAGCCCACTTGCTCTTTTTGAATTATTGGAAATTGAATTAGAAACCGGAAAACTTGTTTTTCCAACAGAAGCATAATTATATGACAACTGATATAAAGAATGATTTTCTAATTTATGTAATAGAAGAATATAAATTTTTAGAAAATAAAACCGCAAGAGAAACCATTGAAATATTCAATGAGAAAAATGTTTTTAATTATGTTCTGAAACATTATGACGCTTTACATACAATGGGCGGCAGAGCGATTACAGATGATATTAATTTATTAATCGGAATGGAACCTCATTATCAATGAACAAAGAAAACTGGACTACAATTATTACTCCAAAACGCAGACTTTTTGATCTACAGATCAGGGAGTTAATCAGATACAGAGATTTAATATTTCTTTTTACAAAAAGGGATTTTGTTACTCAATATAAACAGACTATCTTAGGTCCTATATGGTATGTTGTAAACGCGGTTATATCGACCATAATGTACACTTTTGTTTTTGGAAATCTTGCGAAAATAGGCACAGACGGTATTCCGCATATTCTGTTTTATTATTCAGGAACAATGTTATGGACATATTTTTCAGGCTGCTTTACCGATTCATCCACAATGTTTACAACTAACGCTAATATTTTCGGCAAGGTTTATTTCCCCCGCTTGGTTGTTCCAATCAGTAAAATATTTATTAATTCCGTTAAGTTCCTGATTCAATTTGCTCTATTTATTATAATATTTATCTACTTTCTGATTCGAGGAAACTTATTACAGTTTACTTTTCAAATGCTTCTTTTTCCTTTAATAATAATCTGGATTGCCGTAATTGGAACCGGTTTTGGAATTATAATATCTTCGCTTACAACAAAGTATCGCGATTTACAGCAGTTGGTTTCTTTTGCGCTCAGTCTTGCAATGTATGCCACTCCGGTTGTCTACCCTCTTTCCGAAATTCCAAAAGCGTTCAACTGGCTTGCTTATGTAAATCCGCTTTGCGCTCCGATCGAAGTATTCAGATATTTATTTTTCGGTAATTCGTCGATTAATCCAAATATGATTCTTGTCAGCATATCAATTACTTTTCTATTTATTTTTCTAGGTCTTATTCTTTTTAATCAAAACGAAAAGAATTTTATTGATGTAATTTAAAATTATTCATAATGTCTAACATAGCTGTAAAAGTTGAACATCTCTCTAAAATGTACCGGCTTGGAGTTATAAACAGCGGTTTATTATTCAGAGATATACAAACATGGATTGCTCTTAAACGCGGCAAAGAAGACCCGCATTCAAAAATTGGTTCTGATAAATACAAAGGAGACAAAGATCATTTCTGGGCATTAAAAGATATCAGCTTTGATGTAAAACAAGGAGAGCGTGTAGGAATAATCGGCAAGAATGGAGCCGGAAAAAGCACTTTATTAAAACTTCTTTCCCGCATTTCAGCTCCTACAGAAGGCGTAATAAAAATAAAAGGAAAAATCGCAAGCCTTTTGGAAGTAGGCACAGGATTTCATGCAGAATTAACCGGCAGAGAAAATATTTTTCTTAACGGCGCGATTCTTGGGATGAAAAAACGTCAAATCGAAAAAAAACTAGACAGCATAGTAGACTTCAGCGGAATTGAACATCATATAGACACTCCCGTTAAACGCTACTCCAGCGGCATGTATGTTCGTCTAGCCTTCGCTGTTGCAGCACATCTTGACAGCGAGATATTGATTGCAGATGAGGTACTCGCGGTAGGCGATGCCGAGTTTCAAAAAAAAGCTTTAGGAAAAATGCAGGACTTAAGCACCGGAGAAGGAAGAACAGTTTTTTTTGTAAGTCATAATATGAATGCGGTGGAAAATCTTTGTAATTGCGGTATTTTATTAAACGAAGGAAGAATTGTCTCGCATTCAAAAAATATTAATGAAATAATAAAAAAATATTTAGTTCCGGAAAATTCATCATTTCCGAGTTTTTGGAAAAATGAAGATAATAAATATAATAATCTTTTTTTTACACCTTTAGAATTTTTTATTGGAGATAGTTCAGGTAATAAATTATCTATGCCAATAAAAAATAATAATGATTTTTATGTTCATATAATTTGTAATATTCAAAATTATGATAATAGTATTGAAATAGGTTATGAGCTATATAATGAGGATGGTTATAGGATCTACGCATCTTATTTTAATGATGATAAACAAGAAAATTGGGTTATATTAAAACATGGTAATAATCATTTATTTTCTAAAATACCAAAATATTTTTTAAATGAAGGGTTATATAGGATTGAGATCACTTCATCTTTATATAAAAGAGAATGGATTTGTGAACCGGAAAATAATTCACCATATATTTATTTTGAAATTAAAGGCGGGTTAAGTGAATCTCCTTATCATATTGATAAACGTCCATGTATTCTAGCTCCATTTATGCAATGGTATATAAAAAACTAATATACTGTTATACCAAATGTCTAAATATTTATTTTTATTAATACAAAAAAGGTACAAATAATGTGCGCTATCGTAGGTAATTTAAGCTTTAATGGTACTCCGACAAGACTTAATGTTTCCAACCTGACACCAATTCGCCACCGTGGACCTGATGGTGAAGGATTTTACAATGATAACCGCATTAGCCTCGGACACACCCGCTTAGCTATTATCGATCTTTCGGAGCAGGCAAAACAACCAATGTTTTCACATGATCGCCGATATGTTATTACATATAACGGTGAAATTTATAATTATCTTGAGCTGCGCTCACAGTTAGAATCAAACAATGCTGCATTTACCACGAACTCCGACACTGAGGTTGTGATTGAAGCGTATCGTCATTGGGGTCAGAACTGCGTTAAATATTTTCGCGGTATGTTTGCATTTGCTTTATGGGACACACTCGAAGAAACTTTATTTCTAGCTAGAGATCGTTGCGGAGAACGCCCTCTTATTTATTATTACGATACAGAGAGATTTATTTTCGCTTCTGAACTCAAAGCTTTGGTACCGCTCTTGCCTCAAAAACCTGAGCTTGACCTTGCAGCTGTTGATATGTATCTGCATTACCAATATACGCCAGAGCCATTCACTTTGTTTCACAGCGTGTTTAAGCTTCCTTCCGCGCATACTCTTACAATATTTAAAAAACATATTCAAATAGAACCCGTTCGCTATTGGGATATTGAAAATACTCCTGCAATAACAGGGCTTCCTACTGGTACTCCGGGCATCTTAAATTGCATTCGTGAAGCAATGGAAGAAGCGGTTAAGCTAACTCTGCGGGCTGATGTTCCGGTGGCTGTAGCGCTTTCCGGCGGTATAGATTCAGGAGCAATCGCCGTTTTAGCACAAAAGAACTATCCTGAACCTATGCACGCTTTCAGCGTTGGTTATCCCGGCAGACCGCCTTATGATGAGCGAGAGCAAGCAAAAGAATTAGCAGATAAAATAGGCATGATTTTTCATGAAGTAGAACTGCCTATTGATCAGTTTGTTGATTTTTTTCCGGAAATGATTAAAATAATGGACGAACCCATTGCTGACATTGCTGCTTTTGGTCATTACTCTGTACCTAAAGCTGCCAGGGAAATGGGAATAAAAGTATTACTTAGCGGTATTGGCGGTGATGAAATATTCTGGGGATACAATTGGGTAAATAGAGCGGCGCGTATCAATCAAAGACCTCCTCTATCACCAAGATTGCAGCATCTCCTTAGAACAACTTTACCTAAGCGTCTGCTTCGCCGCCTGCCCATTTACGAATATTTTGATTTACCGTCAATCCCAAAAGATTATTTGTATTTTAACGATATAACTCCTGATTTCAGCGCAGCTAAACGAAACCTGCCGACATTGTATGGATCTGCTATGCAGAACCTGTCTGCTCTTAATGCCTATACTCCGGTGAACATAGGCTTTCGCAGCAAGGAGCAAATTCCTTCGGCAATAATACGTTTACTATTCGACACTTGGTTGGTAGGCAATTGCTTAACACTGGGTGATCGTGTCAGTATGAGTACAAGTGTTGAAACACGCATGCCTTTTCTTGATTCAAATTTAATCGAGCTGCTCATGGCTCTACGCCGTCGGATACCTGACCATCATTTAGGACAGAAAGCATGGTTACGGGCTTCACTTAAAAATATTTTACCGAATAATGTTCTTACCAGACCAAAACGCGGATTTCGACCGCCTGTACAGGAATGGATTAACGGAGTGGTTACCCGATATAAGCAATTAATTCCAACCGGAAAATTAGTTCAAATGGGAATAATAAATTCTCTTTATTCTCATGAAATTTCCAATACAACGCTACATTCTACAGGGGACTCGCTCTTTATTATTTATAAAATCATCTTATTAGAAATGTGGTATCAGGATATGCTGCTGCGTTTTTACGATAAAAAATAATTAATTAAATGAAAATAAAGGAATTGTAATTATTTCTCTATCCCCAATAATTTTATTTGTATACAACCGTCCTGAGCATACTCAAAAAGTAATTGAAGCTCTTCAAATTAATGAAGAAGCAAAATATTCCGATTTGTTTATTTTTTCTGATGCTCCAAAATATTCAGATGCAAATGAAAAAGTTAAACAAGTAAGAGATTATATAAAAACAATATCCGGTTTTAAAGCGGTAATAATAAAAGAACAAACGCAAAATCTAGGATTGGCAAAATCAATTATCGACGGTGTGACTGAAGTTGTTAATAAATTCGGTAAAATAATTGTTTTAGAGGATGATATTGAAGTAAGTCCGTATTTTTTAAAATTTATGAATGAAGCCCTTATCTTTTTTAAGAATGAAAGAAAAATATGGAGTGTAACCGGATTTTCATATCCAATAAAACATAAAAAATTACCTGATATTTTTTGTTTTTTTGCTATGAGCTGCTGGAGCTGGGGGACATGGGCTGATCGTTGGGTTTATTATGATAAAAATCCGGATAGATATATTTCATTATTCACAAAAAAAATAATTCATAGATTTGATTATTACGATTCAACTGAGATGTTTTCGCAAATTACAGCAAATAAAACAGAAGTAATAAATACATGGGCGATATTTTGGTATGCAATTCAATTTATAAATAATGGCTTTCAGATAATGCCTTCAAAACCACTCGCGAAAAATATTGGAATGGATGGCACCGGTATACATTGCGGAACTACATCTATATATAATTATAACATATATAAAAATGAAATAAAGATGGATTTTAACAATGTTTTAATTGAAGAAAATAAATTAGCTACCAAATTAATAAGTAATTTTTTAAAAAAACAAAAGAAAAAGCCAAGCGTTATTAATTATGTTAAGAAAATTATAAAACGATTATTACTTAAATTATGATGAAGAAGTGTTTATAAAAATATAATGTTTTAAATATGAAAATATTAATATTAAATTACAGCGATCTGCTTGGCGGCGCTTCTATTGCGGCAAACAGACTATTCACTGCTTTAAAACAATTTGGAATAGAAATTACATTCGCAGTTATAGATAAAAACAGTAATAATAAATCTATTATTAAACTACATAATAAAAATAAAATAAATCTTTTTAATAAAATATGCAAGAAGATATTAAAACACTTTAATAAATTCAGTACCGGTAACCCAATATTACATTCCGTTAATAATAAAACAAATATTGATATTAATTATATTAATAATTCATCGTTTGATTTAATACATTTACATTGGGTTAATAATAATATGATATCTATTAAAGATATTTCAAAAATAAAAAAACCTATTGTATGGACAATGCATGATCCATGGGTATACTGCGGCGCTGAACATTATCCTAATATTTTAGAAAATGATAAAAGATATATAGATGGATACACAAGAAAAAATAAACCTAAAACAACAAGAGGTGTAGACATTTGCAGAAAGACATGGAATAAAAAGAAAGTATTATGGAAAAATAAATCATTTCATTTTATTTCTCCTAGTAATTATTTAATGGAATCATTTTATAAAAGTTCATTATTTAGTAATTCAAAATGTGATTGTAAAGTAATACCAAATATTGTTCCGCAAAATATATTTAAACCTGCTTCTAAAAATAAATTACGAGAATGTTTTCAAATACCTTTAAATAAAAAAGTTATTGGGTTTGGCGCTGCTTATGATGTTAATAATAAAAAATCAATAAAAGGCGGATATTTACTCATTGATGCATTAAAAAAAATAAAAGAAAAATCAGATTATTATTTAATATTATTTGGAAATACCAATGATTCATTTTTAAATGATATAGATATTGATTCATTTTCATCAGGTGTAATTTCCAATCCTAATATTTTATCTTGTATTTATAACACTCTGGATGTTTTTGTATGCCCCTCTCTCTTGGAAAATCTTCCAAATGTTTGTTTAGAATCGCTTTTTTGCGGAATTCCGGTTGCAGCGTTCAATACAGGTGGTATACCTGATATAGTTGAACATAAAAAAACAGGATATCTCGCTGAATGTTTTAATTCTGATGATTTACTCAATGGAGTTAATTTTTGTATTGATAATAACGCTTTTCTTTCTGAAAATTCATTAAAAAAAGCGCAGACTGATTTTAATAATGATAAAATTATTAAACAGCATGTAGAACTTTATGAATCTGTTTTGAATGCTTCATAATGTGAGACCATTTTGAAAAAATTATTGAAATTTTTATTTTTATTTTTTCTTCAATCTTTATATAATTTCACAGTTAAGTTATATAGAAAATATTTCAAAAATAAAACGGATACATATTTCTGTAAAATATACGGTAAAATTTATACTCCATTTTATAGTCTAAATGGAAAAATAAACAATAATTATCCTGACATATATAATTATGAAGGAAAAAAAATGGAGGTTTTCTTTCAACGAAATCCCTATGATCCTCAATATGTATATGTAGATTCTAAATATTTTTTATTTGATCTGTATAATTATTCTTTGGAAACGCATTTTTATCATCATTCGGCGATTTTGGAAACTATGGGAAAACCTGTAAGAAAATACGGTATGCTCCATGAATCGGAAATAATTCTTCCTGAAGATTATAAAATATTTAGAAAACATAAAGGATTAGAAAACGAATATAATTTAATATTTACATACTCTGATGAAATACTTCAATCAGTGCCAAATTCACGTTTTTTTATTAGATATATGAGACCATGGTACGGCGGTACATATATGATGAGTTTATCAGATGGTTTTAGAAAAAATGAAGGTATACTTTCTTTAGATAATTACAAGCATAAATCAAAAAATATTTCAATTATTTCTTCCGGCAGAGAAAAAGTTCCTCTTCATAAATTTCGAAACTCTATCGCAAGAAGATGTAAATTAAATAATCTGGCGGATGTTTTCGGAACAATTGATGGAGGAACATATTGCAGCATAGAAGAACCTTTAAAAGATTACCGTTTTTCTATTGTAATTGAAAATGAAATAACGCCTTATGGATGTACGGAAAAAATAACAAATTGTTTTGCGGCAATGACCATTCCTGTATATTTAGGCGCAAATAAAATTGATAAATTGTTTAATTCTGACGGCATCATCCAATTTAATCAAAATGATGATATTGAAAGTATTCTAAAATTATGTACTAAAGAATATTATGAAGAAAGAATACCCGCAATTATTGACAATTTTAATAAAGTAAATATTAATAAAAGTGAATATGATCTTATATACGAAAATTATATACAAAAAGATGTTGGAAAATTAAATCCTGAAGAATTTTCAAAACTATTAATTAAATAGAAATTATTTAGTAATCGGTTAAATATCAAAGTATTATCGTAATATAATAAAGGAAAACATGGCAAATATAGCTATCATTGGAACAGGTTATGTAGGTTCTGTCTCAGGCGCGTGTCTCGCGGATTTTGGGAATTTTGTAATCTGCGTAGACACAGATGTAGAAAAAATTGAGTCATTAAAAAAAGGAATTATCCCTATTTTTGAACCGGGTCTTGATGTTGTAGTTGAGCGTAATATTAAATCCGGGCGGCTTTCTTTTACTACGGATTTATCATCTGCGCTTAAAGAATGTAATATCGTTTTTATAGCTGTCGGCACTCCTCCGGCTGATGACGGCAGCGCAGATCTTATTTATGTTGAAAAAGCCGCTCGACAAATCGGACAACTTTTAAATCAATATACAGTTATAGTAGATAAAAGCACGGTACCGATTGGAACAGGTCGCAAAGTTACAGGCTGGATTCAAGAAGAATTAGAAAGAAGAAAATTAAATATTGAATTTGATGTTGTTTCTAATCCTGAATTTTTACGCGAAGGATCTGCCGTATATGATTTTACGCATCCTGATCGCGTTGTTATCGGAAGTAAAAGCATTCGCGCTCGTGAAATAATGAAAGAAGTTTACCGCGCTTTATACTTGAATGAAACGCCTTTTATAGAAACAAATCTTGAATCGGCGGAAATGATTAAATATGCGTCTAACGCTTTTCTTGCCGTTAAAATTTCTTTTATAAATGAAATTGCTAATCTTTGCGAAAGCACCGGAGCCGATATCAGTGATGTCGCAAAAGCAATAGGAAAAGACGGAAGAATCGGCTCTAAATTCCTTCATCCCGGTCCCGGTTACGGCGGTTCCTGTTTTCCAAAAGACACAAAAGCAATTGCCCGCATTGCCAAAGAACATGGCGAAACTCTTTCCATTATTGAAACAACCATTAAAACAAATGAAAACCAAAAAATACGCGCCGCAAAAAAAATTGAAAGCGCTTTAAATAATTTATCAAATAAAACAATAGCGATTCTTGGTCTTGCATTTAAACAAAACACTGACGATATGCGGGAATCCCCTGCTATTACTATATGCGAATATCTTGTTTCCAAAGGAGCATCTCTTCGCTTGTTCGATCCTGCCGCAATGAAGGAAGCGAAATGGCGTTTAGATCCAATTAAAAAATCATTATATTTCGCAAATGATGAGTACGATGCGATAAACGGAGCTGACGCTCTTGTTATAACTACTGAATGGAATCAATTTAGAAATATAGATTTATTAAAAACAAAAAAATTATTAAAAACTCCTTACTTTTTTGATTTAAGAAACATTTACAAAAAGGATTTTATTACAGCTAAGGGATTTAACTATTACGGGATTGGCATTAATTGAAAATTCTAGTAACCGGAGCGGCAGGATTTATTGGATTTCACCTCATAATAAAATTATCAAATTTAGGGCATACTGTTATTGGTTTAGATAATATTAACGATTATTATGATGTAAATTTAAAATATTCTCGTCTTAAAGAATCAGGAATTGACAAAGAAAAAATAAATTATAATAAAAGATTACAAAGCGTTTTATATCAAAATTACAATTTTATAAAACTTGATTTAAATGATAGAGACAATTTATTTCTATTGTTTAAAAATGAAACATTTGATTTTGTCTGTAATATGGCAGCTCAGGCAGGAGTCAGACACAGTCTGGAAAATCCGTACAGTTACATTGAAAGTAACATTAACGGTTTTATGAATATTCTGGAAGCTTGCAGAAATAATAATATTAAACATCTTGTTTTTGCTTCCAGCTCCTCTGTTTACGGTATGAATGAAAAAACTCCATTTTCTGTAGATGATAAAACTGATAGTCCGGTAAGCATTTATGCGGCAACAAAAAAATCAAACGAACTGATGGCATTTTCATACGCTCATCTTTATAATATCCCATGTACAGGTTTACGTTTTTTTACAGTTTACGGTCCTTACGGACGTCCTGACATGGCATATTATAAATTCACCAAAGCAATTATAGAAAATAAATCTATTGACGTTTATAATCATGGTGATATGCTGCGCGATTTTACTTATATTGATGATATTATAGATGGTACAGTTGCCGCGCTTGAAAATATCCCTATAAATAACAAAGCGCCTTTTGTTATTTATAATTTAGGAAATAATAAGCCGGAAAAATTAACTGATTTTATTAATATTCTAGAAAAACATTTATCCAAAAAAGCGCAGAAAAACTTTTTAGAAATGCAGGCAGGAGATGTTCCGATAACATCAGCAGACATTAATATAACATATAAAAATCTTGGCTGGCAGCCTAAAGTCAGTATTGATGAAGGTTTAAAATATTTCACAGATTGGTTTTTAAAAAACATTGGATAAAATTATAATACGATCAAAAGCTCCTCTTCGTCTCGGACTTGCAGGCGGCGGCACAGACATTGCAGATTTTTATAATCGTTACGGCGGATATGTTTTAAACGCGACAGTTGACATGTACGCTTACTGTACAATAGAGCCAAACGATTCGAAAAAAGTTGAATTCTTCGCTGCCGATTTAAATAAGAATGAAGTATTTATTTCTGAAGAAAAACTTCCGCAATCCGCTTCTCTTCCTCTTCATACAGGCATTTATAACAGAATCGTAAGCGATTTTTGCAAAAAACCGCTTTCTTTTAAAATGACAACCTACTCGGACGCTCCCGCAGGTTCAGGGCTTGGATCCTCTTCTACAATGGTTGTCGCGATGATAAAATCATTTGTCGAATGGCTGAATCTTCCGTTAGGTGAATATGATATTGCCGCTTTAGCGTATAAGATTGAACGTGAAGATATTGGTCTTGCAGGCGGAAAACAAGACCAATATGCCGCAACATTTGGCGGTTTCAACTTTATGGAATTTTATGAAAATGAACGCGTAATTGTAAATCCGCTGCGTCTAAAACGCTGGATAAGAAATGAAATTGAAGCGTCTTTAGTTTTATTTTATACAGGCGTTTCAAGAGAAAGCGCTAATATAATTACGGAGCAGATTCAACATACAAAAAACGGCGATAAGAATATAGAAAGTATGCACGAAATGAAAAAACAATCTCTTATTATGAAAGAAGCGCTGTTAAAGGGCGATTTTAAAAGTTTTTCAAATTGTCTTTCTCTTGGCTGGCTCGCAAAAAAAAATGCCGCTGCAAGTATTTCAAATTCTTTTCTCGATGATTTATATAATTATGCGCTCAGTAATGGAGCGCAATCCGCAAAAATTTCAGGCGCAGGGGGCGGCGGTTTTATGATGATCTACTGTGATCCTTGCAATAAAATCGCTTTAATTAAAGCATTAAAAGAAAAGCAAGGCATGGTTTTAACGCCCGGCTTTACAGAAACAGGAACACAAGCATGGACCATTTACGGCAATTAACACAACGTTATCCGCTTCTTGCAGATATAACAAATGATATAAACAAAGCATACGAAATTATCAAGGGATCATATATAAATGGCGGTAAGTTATTAATTGCAGGTAACGGAGGCTCTGCATCTGACGCGGAGCATATCGCAGGCGAATTAATGAAAACATTTGCGAAAAAAAGAGCTCTGCCTGAAAGTTTTATAAAAAGCATAAAAAGAACGGATTCAGAAATTTCAGAGTATCTTATACCGCGTATGCAGCCGGGATTACCCGCTATCGCGCTTTCGGGACATGCGTCTTTGAATACCGCTTGTATAAATGATATAGACGGAAATATAACGTTTGCGCAGCAAGTTTACAGTTACGGAAAAGAAGAAGATGTTTTACTCTGTATTTCCACATCAGGAAACTCAAAAAATGTTTTATATGCCTGCGGAGTCGCGAAGGCGAAAAATCTTAAAATAATAGCTCTTACGGGACAGGGGGGCGGAAAAATAAAACAATTTGCCGATGTTTGTATCTGTGTTCCTGAAACTGAAACTTATAAAATACAGGAATTACATCTTCCGGTTTATCATATTATTTGCATGATGTTAGAGGATTATTTCTTTTAATGAAAACCGTAATAATGGCAGGCGGAAAAGGAACACGAGCGGCATCAATTGCTGATGATATTCCAAAACCAATGATTCCAATTTGCGGTAAGCCTATATTGGAATATCAAATTGAATGTTTAAAAAAAAACAACCTTACAGAAATTATTCTTGTTATAGGACACTTAGGACATCATATAAAAGAATATTTTAAAGACGGTAAAAAACTCGGCTGCAATATTTCTTATTTTACGGAAACTGAGCCTTTAGGAACCGCAGGCGCATTGTTAAAATTAAAAAATCTATCTGAAGATTTTTTATTATTAAACGGCGATATTATACTGGATATGGATTTTTCCCGAATGATAAAATTTCATAAAGAAAAAAAGGCAATTACAACACTTGCTGTTCATCCAAACAGTCATCCATTCGACAGTTCCCTTATTATCAGCAATAAAGATAATCAGGTAATCGGATGGCTTAATAAAGAAGATGAGCGAAAATGGTATAAAAATAAAGTTAACGCAGGTGTTCATATTTTATCGCTTGAATTTTTAAAGAATCTCTCTTTTAATAAAGAAAAAATAGATTTAGACCGCGATATGCTTAAACCGAATATTTCAAGCGGTAAAATTTATGCCTACTCTACCCCGGAATATATTAAAGATATGGGTACGCCTGATCGTTATACGCAAGTAACATCAGACATGGAAAAAGGAATAGTATCCGGCAAAAACCTTTGCAATAAACAGAAAGCCGTTTTTCTTGACAGAGACGGCACAATTAATATTTATAATGAATTTGTAAGAAAACCTGAAAATTTTCATTTAATAGACGGCGTTGCTTCAGCTGTAAAAACAATGAATAGCCTGGGTTTTTTAGTTATTATAATTACAAATCAGCCTGTTATAGCACGTGGCGAAGTTGATTTTGAAACCCTCGACGCTATACATATGAAAATGGAAACAGACCTTGGAAAAGACGGCGCATACATAGACGATTTATTTTATTGCCCTCATCATCCTGACAAAGGTTTCGAAGGAGAAAGACCTGAATATAAAATTGATTGCTGCTGCAGAAAACCTAAACCTGGAATGATACTTGATGCAGCAAAAAAGTTTAATATAGATTTAAGTAAATCATACATGGCGGGCGATCATGATAGAGACATACAATGCGCGGTTAACGCAGGCTGTATACCGGTTTTCATAAAAGGCGGCGAAAGTCAAGCGGAAGAAATTACAGCATCCGATTTTCTTATTTTTGATAATCTAATAAAATTTGCTGAATATTTATAATTAAGGAATAAATATTGAATCCTAATATTTCTGTAATTGTACCTGTATATAATTCAGAAACATATATTAATCAATGTATTGATAGTATATTAAATCAAACATTTTCAAATTTTGAATTAATATTAGTTGACGATTTTTCTCAGGATAACAGCCCGAAAATCTGTGATGATTATTCTAAAAAAGATAAACGTATAAATATAATCCATAAAAATAAAAATGAAGGTTCGTCATTAGCAAGAAAAACAGGATTAAACTTTGCAACAGGCGATTATATTCAATTCGTTGACAGTGATGATTGGATCGAACCGGATATGCTTGAAAAATTATATCAAAAAGCAGTCGTAGAAAATAATGATCTTGTGATATGTAACGTATACTATTTTGAGAATAATAAAAAAGATATTATTAAACAGGATTTTTCAAAATCTGATAAAATTTCATTAATAAAAAATATTATAGCTATAAAATCAAAAGCATATTTATTTAATAAATTAATAAAAAGAGACTTATTATCTATTGTGAATTTTCCTGAAGACAGCCGCAGTGAAGATTATGTAATTACTGTTCAAAATATTTATAACTCACAAAGTATTGGATTTATTAATGATCCTCTATACAATTATAGATATAATAGTCTGTCATTATCCAATAATGAAGAAACTAAGCTTCGAGGATTGTTGGAGGAAAACAAAAATTGGCGATTGCTTCTTTTATATTTAAAGGAGAAATATAATAATTTATCAATCTTTGAACCCGAATTAGGTGCAAGATTAAATTCTTTCAGATACTTATATAATAAATATAATATACCGGAATTAAATGAGTTATTTAAAATATATCAAGGTAAGTATTATTTTTTTTATAAAATAAAAAGAGAGATTAAATTATTTATAAAAAAAATATTATATTTAATAATGAAGAATTGATAGAAATAGGCGGTATATGCAAATTAAAATGAATTTAGGAAAATTATGAAAAAAGCGTTAATAACAGGTATAACAGGTCAAGACGGCGCGTATTTGTCGGAATTTCTATTAAAAAAAGGTTATGAAGTTCATGGAATAAAACGCCGCTCATCCAGCTTTAATACCCAGCGTATTGATCATCTTTATCAAGATCCTCATGTTGAAAATAAAAACTTTATTTTACATTACGGCGATCTTACAGATACTTCAAACCTTGTGCGTATTATTCAATCGATTAAGCCGGATGAAATATATAATCTTGGCGCTCAGAGCCATGTTCAGGTTTCCTTTGAAGTTCCTGAATACACAGCGGATACCGACGGTATAGGAACTCTTCGTCTGCTTGAAGCGATTCGTATTCTTGAAATGGAAAAAAAAGTGCGTTTTTATCAAGCTTCAACATCAGAGCTTTTCGGTAAGGTACAGGAAATTCCTCAAAAAGAGACAACTCCATTCTACCCTCGCAGTCCTTATGCCGCGGCAAAATTATACGCATATTGGATAGTCGTTAATTACCGCGAAAGTTACGGTATGCACGCAAGTAACGGGATTCTTTTTAACCACGAAAGCCCTCTGCGCGGCGAAACATTTGTTACCCGCAAAGTTACGCGCGCAGCTTCCCGAATCAGTCTTGGTTTGCAGGACAAACTTTTTATGGGCAATATTGACGCTAAACGCGATTGGGGTTTTGCAGGCGATTATGTCGAATTAATGTGGCTTATGCTTCAACAAGATGAGCCTGATGATTATGTAATGGCTACAGGCGTAACAGTTACAGTACGCAATTTTATTAATATGTCTTTTCTTGAAGCAGGAATAAATTTAAAATGGGAAGGTTCTGGTGTTAATGAAAAAGGCATTGATTTAAAAACCGGAAAAATATTAGTTGAAATTGATCCAAGATATTTCCGCCCCGCAGAAGTAGAAATTCTTATAGGCGATCCTTCAAAAGCAAAAGCAAAATTAGGCTGGGAACCAAAGGTGCAATTACCTGAACTTGTCAAAATGATGATGACCCACGATTTAGAACAAGCGAAACGCGAAGTTCATTTGAAAAACGGCGGCTATAAAACAGAGAATTTCTATGAATAAAAACTCAAAAATATATGTTGCAGGTCATCGTGGACTCGTCGGAAGCGCAATTATTAGAAATCTGCATACCAATAGTTATAATAATATAATTACAAAAACACATTCGCAGTTGGACTTACTTGATCAAGATGCTGTAAACGCATTCTTTGATAATGAAAGACCTGAATATGTTTTTTTAGCCGCCGCAAAAGTCGGCGGTATTGGCGCAAATTCCTCATACCCCGCTGATTTTATTTATCAAAATATGATGATAGGTTTTAATGTAGTAAACGCGTCATATAAATACAAAGTAAAAAAATTAATAAATTTGGGTTCATCCTGCATATATCCAAAAATGTGCCCTCAGCCAATGAAAGAAGATCACCTCTTATCCGGTTTTTTAGAACCTACAAACGAAGCTTATGCCATCGCGAAAATAAGCGTTATAAAACTTTGTACTTTTTATAATCAGCAATATGGCACTAATTTTCTTTCTGTAATGCCTACAAATTTATATGGGCAAGGCGATAATTACGATCCTTTTGGCTCTCATGTTCTGCCTGCTCTCATTCGTAAATTTCATGAAGCGAAAATCTCAAATATTGATCTTGTAACTCTTTGGGGAGACGGCTCTCCTAAAAGAGAATTTTTATTTAGTGATGATTTAGCAGAAGCCTTAATAATGCTTATGCAAAATAATAACGCAAGTGATTTATCAAATCCTTCAGGTGACTTTGTAAATATTGGCTGCGGTAAAGATTTAACAATTAAAGAACTGGCGGAAATTGTTCGTGATATTGTTTACGAAGATACTCAAAACAGAAATTGTAAAATTGAATGGGATACATCAAAACCAAACGGCACTCCGCAGAAATTACTGGATGTTTCAAGAGTTTCTTTTCTTGGATTTACTCCTAAAACCAATTTAAAAAATGGCATAAGTATTGCATATAAAGATTTTACCGGTAATTTGTAAGGATAAATTAATTGCATATTTCAGTTTTTATAAAAAAAGCATTTAAAAAAATATTTAAACTTTCTTTTAAATTTATATCTACTGTATTCATATATTTATATGAATTTATCACCTCGATTTTTAATAAATCTATCCGAGTTTGCTTTACTAATTTCTGGGGTGGTTTTTTATATTCAAAATACTATAATTTTTTTAATGACACGATAAAAGATTATTTTGGAATAAAATCACAAAATTTAAATAAACATTTAAAGTATAGAATTGTAAAGTATTTTTATCCAAATATTCATATTTTTTCTGTATTTGGAAAAAAAGAAAAAATTATAAAATCAAAATCAAATGTAAAAATATTCTATACCGGTGAAAATGTAAATGCTTATAGATTTACATCATATATTGGAAACTGTACAGATATATCAAACTGTTCTATAGGCTTTGAACATTTAAATAATGATAATTATATCAGATTACCAAATTGGATTATTGATTATTTTCCATACAACAGTTCTAAGGAATATATACAAAATATATTATTTAATAATAAAGATAAATATATAAAGAATAAATTCTGCTCTCTGATTTCAAGACATGATAGAAGCGGTTTAAGAACAAAAATGTATAATGATATTTCCGTTATAAGTAATATTGACTGTCCCGGCGATTTACTTCATAATGATGATTCTTTGGTTAATAATTTTAATAATAACAAATTAAATTATTTACAAGAATATAAATTTAATATTTGTCCTGAAAACTCTGCAAGTGATGGATATGTAACAGAAAAAATAATTGAAAGTCTTTTAGCAGGCTGTATTCCGATATATAACGGTTATAGTAAAAATCCTGAACCTGAAATAATAAATCCCGGTGTTATTTTATGGTATGATGAAATTGATATTAAAAATAACGAACTCACATTAAAAATGATTAAAGAACTGTATGAAAATAAAAATTATTATCAAGATTTTATTAATCAACCATTTTTTCTTGACACTGCCATCGATAAAATATATTCATATTTGTGTAATTATAAAAGTATTTTTCATAAAATGATGTCAAAATTCTTTTAAAGGATATTTTCCATGAAAATATTTATTATATCTCTTTCTAACTCAACCGACAGACAAGATTTTATGAAACAACAATTAGAAAATAATAATATATCTTATGGGTTTTTTAATGCTGTAGACGGAAGAAAATTATCATTAGAAGAAACAGAAATATTATATGATATTAAAAAAGCGAAAAAATACAGAGAATTAACTCCGGGAGAGATAGGCTGTTCTTTAAGTCATAAAGCGATTTATAAAAAGATAATAGATGAAAACATTGAACGAGCGATAATTTTAGAAGATGATATAATAATTAGACCTGATTTTAAAACAATTGTTTCTTACTTTGAAAATCTACCTTTAAAAGGATACGTAATAAAATTAGAAAGGGCGTATGGAGGTAATAAGAATGAAGATAATAAAAAAATAACCAGATTTACAATATGGCATAATATAAATATTAATAATGATTATTATATCGGGCAGCCATTGTCACCTCCATATTTAACATGGGGGTATTACATTGATATTATTGCCGCGAAATCATTATACAAATCAATGCCAAAAGTTTATCATGTTGCTGATGCATGGGGATATCATAAGAAATATATAAAATTAAGGATGTTAAATATTCCCGTAATAAGCAATAATGAAATATTTGATTCCATAATCGGAGAGCAAGGTAAAATATTAAGAACTAATAAAAAGATATTCTTACAATTTAAAAAAATATTTAATTATTTTAAATTGATATTTTATTAGTTTTAGGTTGTTTAAATGAAAATATTATTTGATTTATATACATCTCAATACGGAAGTTACCACGGCGGAAAGGAATACGCTCACGCTGTCTTTTTAAAATTATGCGATAAAAAGAATGAATTAGAATTAATTAATAATAATATTTCTATAGAAATTATTTATAACCCTGATGATGTTATTGAAAATATAGTAATCGAAACATGTAATAAAAATAATATAGTAATTAATTATTGTAAAAACCATTCAGATATAAATATTTTATTAAATAATAATAATTATAATATCTTTTATTCACCGCTCCCCTATTCTCTTAAAGATTTAAAAATACCCTCTGAAACTAAATTTATATATACAATACACGGACTTCGTTCTTTAGAATTACCGATTCATAAATATTGGAATAAATTTCATAAAGGCAAACTTTATAGAAAGATAATTATGACTTTAATGTATCGTTTTAATTTTATTAAAAATATTATTTTAAAAAAGAGAATAAAATATTTTGGTAAAATATTCTTAATTACAAATAATCAAAAAATTATAACAATTTCACAACATTCAAGGTATTCCATAGCATATTATTTTCCAAATGTTAATATAAACGATATCGACGTTCTTTACTCACCATTAAAAAGATATGAATTAATTAAAAGCAGCGAAAACAATTATTTAACGTCATTATCTTTGGAATCCGGAAAATATATTCTTTTAATATGCGGAAATATTACAGCAAAAGGATGTTATTTAGGATGCAGTGTTCTTTATGATCTTTTAAATCATTCCAGATTTCCAAAAGATATTAAAATAATATTAATCGGCGTTGGTAATAAAAATATTTATCGCAAACTTGTCAAAAACAATCCACGTTTTATATTTACAGGTTATGTATCATCAGAAGAACTTGAAATTTTATATAAAAATGCGCATCTTTTTCTGTATCCTACTTTAAATGAAGGTTTCGGTTATCCACCTTTAGAAGCTATGAAATACGGAACAATTTGCGCATGTTCCGCGAATTCATCGCTGACAGAAGTATATAAAGATTCTATTATTTATTTCAATCCATATGATCAAACTGAAATGAGTATAAGGATACTCCAAAGTTTCGATAATGAAATACGCAAAGAAAAGGCGGAAAAAATTAAAAATATTTACAAATTAATCACTGAAAAACAAAATGTTGATCTTGATATATTAACAAATATGATATTATCGATAAAATAAAAATATAATATATTTTTGGAAAAATAATTATGAAAATAAATAAATTTAAGTATTCATTACAAAAAATGTTTTATTCTTTAAATTCACTTAATACTAAAGATTTAACTAAAAGATTCCTTTACATTCTAAAATCTGAACGTCTTAATGAACTTGCTATAAATTGCAAAGACAAAGGAATATCAAATGAAAAGTATTGCGATAATGAAATAATTGTTTCATTAACAACTTACGGTGAGCGAATACGTACTGTGCATCTTTCTATTGAATCTATTATGCAGCAAACTGTAAAACCTAATAAAATCATATTATCAATTTCTGAAGAATTAAAAAGCAGCAACTTGCCTCAAGTTTTATTAAATCAGCAAAAAAGAGGATTAGAGATAAATTTTTGTAAGGACATCAGATCATATACAAAATTAATACCTGCATTAAAAATGTATCCTACAGCAAGCATAGTAACTATTGATGATGATCATTTATACAATTATGATTTAATTGAAAATTTAATTAATGAACATAAAAAGAACCCTAATTTAATACTTGCCGCCAGAATTCACAGGATGAAAATTATTTCCAATAATAAACTTGAAAAATATAATAAATGGTTAGAACGTTATGAAGGACAGGATGTTTCACCTTTAAACTTTCCAACCGGTATTGGCGGCGTTTTATATCCTCCAAAATGCTTCAATGAAGAAGTTTTTAATGAAGAAGTATTTTTTAGTATCTGCAAATACGCAGATGATGTATGGTTTAAAGCTATGGCTTTATTAAACGGAACAATGTCAAAAAAATTATTCATTATTGAAGAAACCGGAGCAGATAATTACTGTATTGATAATACGCAAAAAGTAACTTTATCTCATATTAACAGAGATAAAAATATGAATGATATTCAAATAAAAGCGGTTTTTGATAAATATGATTTATATAAAAAATTAATTTAAAAATGTCTAACCAAATTAATTATTCAATAATAATACCGCATAAAAATACTATAGAATTACTTAAAAATTGTATTGATTCTATTCCGCAAAGAGGTGATATTCAAATTATTATTGCGGATGATAACAGCGATTCTTATAATTCAAATTTTGATATTTTTACTGAAAATTCAAATATTACAATTATTAATTCAAATGAAGGAATAGGAGCAGGAGCAGCGAGAAACGCAGGTTTAAAAAAAGCGTTTGGAAAATGGATACTTTTTGCGGATGCAGACGATCTCTTTATAGAAGGCTTCATTGAACATTTAGATAAATATTTAAACTCACAATATGATTTAATTTATTTCGGAATACAAAGAATTGCAGCTGCAAATGAGAAAAAAAAATATTTATATAAGGAATATGATTATTTAATACAGAACGCGATAAATAAAAAAGAATATGATGCTTATAAATACAAATCATTTTTCCCATGGGGAAAAATGATTAAAACATCTTTAATAAAAGATAATAATATAACTTTTGATGAAACAATTGTAGCAAATGATATGATGTTTTCAATTAAAACGGCATATCATTCAAAAAATACATTCTTTAACAGTAATAAAATATATAAATATATAGCTCAAAATAGTCAATTAACGAAGATAAAATCTATAGAATCAGATTTTATCAGATTTTGCGTATATGTAAACATTAACTGTTTTTTAAAAAATATTAATAAAAATAAATATAAAAAAGACCTTATAATGCCTCTTAAAAAATTAATTAAGAAAAATAATATGAATTACTTTCATAACGCTTTAATATACATGAAAAAAAACAATATTATTTTTATCATAGAATTACTAAACTTCTTTATTTTGTTTCCTTCTAAAATATTTTATAAATTATTATATAGGTAATAATTAATGCGAATAATTAAAAAAATAATAATATTGTTTAAAGTTCTTTTTAATTTCGGCATTAAATTATTTTTTTTAAATATATTTAAATTTTTATTCAAGAATAATAAATATTTGTTTAATTATTTTAATAATAAAAAACATAATCAAATATTATATATATTACAAAGAAAATATAACTATCTTATAATTAAATATAATAAATTATTCAATGATTCTTACCAAGACAAGCCTTTAATTTCCGATATTATATGGATTTGCTGGTGGGATGGAATAGAAAATATGCCTCCTATTGTTAAGGCGTGTTATAATTCCGTTAATAAATATTCACAAGGTTTTAAAGTGAATTTGATAACTAAAAATAATTTGTCGGATTATATTACACTTCCTGAACATATAGATAAAAAAGTAAAAAATAAAAATATTTCTATAACTCATTTGTCAGATATAATAAGAGCGTTATTAATAAAAAAATACGGCGGACTTTGGCTGGATGCAACAGTATTAGTTACTGATAATATAAATATGGATTATCCGTATTTATTTACAATTCGCAGAGAATATGGAGGAGATAATGTATCGAAAAGAAGGTGGGCTGGAAACTGCATCGCAGGTTCTGTTAATAATCCTCTATTTGAATTTTTAAGTGAATTCTTTTCTGAATATTGGAAGAACAACAATTTTCTTATCGATTATTTTTTAATTGATTACGCAATTATGCTGGCTTTTAATAATATACCATTAATAAATAAAATGATTAATGATATTGGCAATAATAATATTGAATATTTAACATTTAATGAAAATCTTCATAAAGAATTTTCTATGGATTTATATAGAAAAACAATTTGTAATACTAAATTCCATAAATTATACTGGAGATTTAAAAATAATAAATTTTCTGATAATAAATTAACGTTATATAATTATATATTACAACATTTCTAATAATAAGTTATGAAAAGCATAATTAAAAAAATATTATTTACAGTATCAAGGTTCTTTCCTCAGTGCCGTATATACGGCTTTAAAATAGCCTTTTGGTCTTTAGTTTTCCCGCTTCATCATATCTTTAAATTTTTAAAACCATTTTTTGGAAAAAGAAAACATAAATCTATTTTAATATATTTATATAATCATTATAAAAAAATAATTGATAATTTATTAATAAGTAATACTACTCCTCCATCCAATATAGAAGCAGATTCAACAATATGGGTCTGCTGGTGGGATGGAGAAGATTCAATGCCTCCATTGGTTAAAATGTGTTATAAGAGTATAATAAAATATTCAAACAAACATCCTGTAAAGTTTATATCAAAGTATAATTATAAAGAATATATATCAATCCCTGAATATATTATAAATAAATTAAATAATGGCATAATTTCTATTACTTCATTCTCTGATATTTTAAGATCGGTTTTATTATATGAATACGGCGGAATATGGATGGATGCGACAATACTCGTATTAAAAGATATAAATCTTAATGATTTTAAATTTTTCACGCTAAAAGCGCCGTCCACAACCGCGAGTATTCCATTATCATGTTTTTCAGGGCTTTTCAATCCCGAAGCCAAAATCACTGCTAATGAAAAACCCAACACAAGCAGATGGTCTAGTTTTCTGCTTGCAGGATATAAAAATTCTGTAATTTTTGAATATATCAGGGATATCTATTACGCGTATTGGATGGATCATAACGATCAGATTGATTATATGCTTGTAGATTTTATAATCGCGCTTGGTTACGAATATATACCGGTTATGAAAATATTAATAGACGATGTTCCTTGCAGCGCAGTTGAAAAATTTAGAATGGAAAAAATACTTAATAAAGAATATTCCGATAAATTATTTTCAAAATACAATGATATTCAATTTAATAAACTAACATGGAAAAAAGAGTTCTTGCTTAATACAAAAAATGGCAAACAAACTGTATACGGGCATTTATTGGAGATATAGCATATATATTATGAAATACCTTTATGTTCTTACAAGCACTCAAAGAGATAATTATTACGAGCAATTTTTTCTTTCTTTAACATCATTGAAATTATTAATGCCTAATGCGCATACAATTCTTTTATGTGATTCAAAAACTAAAGAAACACTGACAGGAAAACGCGCTGAGTATGAAAAATTAATTTCTGAATTATTATCTATTAATGTTCCCGAAACATTTTCTCATATTGAAACATCACGCTGGTTAAAGACTTCAATGCGAAACCATGTTCAAGGAGATTTTTTATATATTGATTGTGACACAATTATTTCAGAAGATCTTTCATCAATATTTAAACTTGATATTAACTTCGGAGCGTGTCTTGATTGCCATTCGCCGTTAAGCAGCCATGCTAACAAAGATTTATTTGTAAATTGTGATAAAAAACTTGATTTCTCATCTTATCTTTCAGATAAATATTATAACGGCGGCATAATTTATTGTTCTGACACACCGCAAGCGCATAAAATATTAGACCGCTGGCATGAACTCTGGCTTTATAGCAGAAGCAAAAAAATATTACGTGATATGCCTTCGCTCAATATGGCAATTCATGAAAATTTTCAATATTTTACAGAACTAAACGGTATATGGAATTGCCAATTAATCGCAAATTATCTTCCTTTTCTTGTTGACGCAAAAATTCTTCATTATTTCGCTACAAATCTAATTTTTTACTCATCACCGTTTTTATTTGCTAGTGAAAACATATTCAACGATATAAAAGAAAACGGCGTAATTTCTAAGAAAATATTAAAACTTCTTAAAAACCCTAAAACATCTTTTATTTCCCAAACAAGAGTTTTTTCCGGGAATGAAATGCTGCATGTTCTTGACAGTGATTTATTTAAATCATTGTATTTTATGCACAAAAAAACGCCATTAATCTTTAAATTTTTTAATAATGTTTCATCATCTTTTAAAAAGTTAATAAAAAATAATTTAATTAAAAAAAATAAGAAAAAAAACAGTGTAGAAAGATTTTACAATTAAAACGGAGATTACTTGAGCTCATTTAAATTCTATCTTTCAATCTTTATATTAATTTTAATTTTTAACTCATGCGTTTCTACCCCGCTTCCGGGTTCCGGTATTAGAATTGTTCCTGAGGATTTTTTTGGACTTGTTCACGCAGGCAGAACCAGAACAGAAGAAGAATTTCGTATATTGGACGAAATGGGTATAGTATGGGTTCTTAAAACATTTGGCTGGGCTGATATAGAACCGGAAAAAGGTGTTTTTGATTTTTCCAGATACGACCCTTTTGTAGAAGCCGCTCTCGAAAATGGTCACAAGATCGCAGTAACTCTTGGGTATGAATCACCTTGGATACGAAGCGATGTAGGAAAACAAAAATATATACCAAATCATTACATAGATGAATTTTTAAATTATATTGAAATCACAGTTAATCAATATAAAGGAAAAGTTCATGCATGGCAAATATGGAATGAACCTAATTGGATATTTTGGAATGGCTCAGATAAAGAATTTTTCGAGTTATCCAAACTTGCGGCTCTTAAAATAAGAGAAACAGACCCTGATGCCTATATAATAGGCGGCGCTTTCCTTCACGCGCCTTCAAGTTATATAAAAAAAATGTATAAATCCGGAGCAATGGAAAATTTAAACGCTCTTTCTTTTCATCCCTACGGATTTAACCCCAGAGGATCAATTTTAATGCATGAAAATTTTAATAAAATATTAAAGCAAATTAATTGGAATGGAGATATATGGATCACGGAAGCAGGATATCCTACCGGTGGATTTTATCCGTCAAGCGTCTCATTAGAAGAATTTCCCTCTTATGTAATAAAAACAATAGCGGGTTTTGCAGCGAGAGGAACGAAAGTTATAACATGGTACCAGTTATTTGATCGTCACCTAAAGGGAGAAGCGCCCAATAATCATGATTCTGAAATGTTTTATGGTCTTGTTTACCGTGATTATACCAGAAAAGACGCGTCGTGGGCATACCAATTATGCGCGCGTAATCTTCCCGGTTCAGGCTTTCTTCCCAATTTACCGAAAAAAAATAATGTTCCGTATAATATTGTTTCCTTTTGCTTCATGAACGGCATATCAGGCGCAAACACTCTAATACTTTGGAATGACAATATAAGCAAACAAAAAATAAAAGTTACACTTTCGTCTGCGATTACACAACATAGCATTTCATCTGATGATAAAATCACACTGGAAGACAATTCTATTTTTGAAGTTACAAATACTCCTATTTTTATTACATGGGAAGGCGAATCAACGCCGATAATATCAAAGGTTAATTAAATGAAAGTTGCAATTATTCATTACTGGCTTGTAAGTATGCGCGGCGGCGAAAAAATGCTTGAGGCTCTTCTTGAAATGTATCCTGATGCGGATATCTACACTCATGTTTACAATCCTAAAGCGGTGTCTCAACTGATAAGCAGTAAACGCGTTTTCACATCGAGAATAAATCGTTTTCCTTTTATTAAAAAATTATACCCTGTTTATATGCCTTTAATGCCGAATGCGTTACAGGATTTTGATATGCAAAAGTACGATTTAATTATATCCAGTGAAGCAGGTCCTGTTAAAGGCATTGTTCCTAATCCTAACGCATATCATATCTGTTATTGCCACAGCCCAATGCGATATCTTTGGGATATGTATCATGAATATTTTAAAAGAAAAAATTTAATTATACGTTTTTTTATGAAAAAATTAATACCGTCCCTTCGTATATGGGATATTACTTCCGCGAATCTTGTTGATCGTTTTGTAACCAACTCGCAGTATGTCGCAAAACGTATCAGAAGATATTATAACCGCGAAGCTGAAGTTGTTTATGGTCCCGCTCCTATCGAAAAATATCTAACTGTTATTCGAAAACCATTAGATTATTATTTATTTTTTGGTCAGATAACGGATTATAAACGAGTCGATATCGCCATTGATGCCTGCGTAAAATCGGGAAGAAAATTAATAGTTGCCGGAGGAGGCATTAAAAAAAAGGAAATCAGAAAATATAAAAACAACAGTCTTATTTCATTTAAAGGGAGAGTTTCCGATGAAGAAGCCGCTGTTCTTTTTGCAGGCGCGCGCGCCCTCCTCTATCCCGGTATAGAAGATTTAGGTCTTATCCCTATCGAAGCAAACGCCGCAGGCTGTCCTGTTGTCGCATACAGAGACGGCGGCGCTCTTGAGACTGTAAAAGAAAATGTAACCGGAATTTTCTTTGACGAGCAGACATCAGATTCTCTTATAAAAGCTCTTGATTATTTTGAAAAAGACATTAAATTTCATAATCGTGATGTTTTTAATAATCATGTTCAGCAATTTTCAAAAACCGCGTTTATTGAGCGCATGAACCGTGTAATTAATGAAAAAAGGAGAATATAATGAATAACAAAACAATATTAGTTACAGGCGGAGCGGGATATATCGGCTCTCATGTATGTAAAAAATTATATAAAAACGGTTATAATCCTGTTACATTTGATAATCTTGTTTATGGTCATAAGGAAGCGGTTAGATGGGGAGATTTATTTACCGGCGATTTAATAAATGAATCTTCTATATCCGACGCTTTTAATAAATATAAACCTGCCGCTGTTATACATTTTGCAGCATATGCTTATGTAGGCGAATCAGTAAAAAACCCGGCAAAATATTATAAGAATAATTTTATAGGCACTTTCAATCTGCTAGAGGCAATGAGGTCTGCCGAAGTTAAAAATATCGTTTTTTCATCAACATGCGCGACTTATGGAATTCCTGAAAAAACTCCCATTGAAGAAAATTTTACGCAAAATCCAATTAATCCTTACGGTAAAACAAAGTTATTCATAGAGCAAATGCTTAAAGATTATGATAACTCTTACGGGATTCATAATATAGCGCTTCGTTATTTTAACGCGGCGGGAGCTGATCCTGACTGTGAAACAGGAGAGATTCATGATCCTGAAACGCATTTGATACCTCTTGCTCTGGATGCCGCGTCTGGAAAAAATAATAATTTTACAATTTACGGAAATGATTATGATACTCAAGACGGGACTTGCATAAGAGATTATATTCATGTTGATGATTTAGCGGATGCTCATATACTTGCTCTTGAACATTTATTAAACGGTTTTTCAAGTGATTATTTTAATCTTGGAACCGGAAAAGGTTATTCGGTAAAAGAAATAATCGACAGTATCAAACGAATAACCGGTAATGATCTTCCGGTTACTATGGGTCTGCGCCGTGACGGTGATCCGCCGATTCTTATAAGTAATTATGAAAAAGCTCAAAAAATATTAAAGTGGAATCCTAAATATAATAATATAGATTCAATTATTCAAACAGCGTGGAATTGGCATAAATCAATAAATAAAATTAAATGATTCAGGAAGTATAATTAAATGGATAAATCGATTTCTTTATTTGTTCCCGGCAGGTTGTGTTTATTTGGCGAACATAGTGACTGGGCAGGTTTATATAGAGTTATAAACGCGAACATTGTTCCGGGAGCGGCAATTGTAACAGGCATCGAACATGGAATCTACGCTGATATACAAAAATCCGAACAATTCATAATGAAGAATACATCCGAAGAATTAAAAGATATATGGACTGATTTTAATGCTGAAATGAAAATCGATAATCTGAAAGAAATAGCTAAAGAAAACGGATATTTTTCCTATGTTGCCGGAGTGGCTTCATATATGAAAGAGCATTACAATGTAGGCGGTCTTGAAATAACCATAACAAAAACAACATTACCGATGAAAAGCGGTTTATCTTCAAGCGCGGCTATATGCGTTCTTGTAGCGCGCGCTTTTAATCAATTATACGGTTTAAATATGAACGTAATTGGAGAAATGGCGGCAGGATATAAAGGTGAAAGAAGAACAAGCTCAAGATGCGGGCGGCTTGATCAGGCATGCGCTTTCGGTGTTTCTCCCATTTTAATGATTTTTGACGGCGAAGAAATTTATGTTCAAAGACTTACCGTAAAGGAACCCTTGCATTGGGTTTTAGCAAATCTAAAAACCGAAAAAAATACAATCAAAATATTATCGGATTTAAACCGAAGCTATCCCTTCCCTGAGACAGAAGCGGACAGAAATATTCATGACGCATTAGGTGTAAATAACCGTGAAATAATAGACAGAGCGGTTAGTTTTATTAAAGAAGGCGATAAAAAAGCGCTTGGAGCTCTCATGACAGAGGCGCAAAAACTTTTTGATGAAAAAATCTCTCATGCGTCAAAGGAACAGCTGACAGCTCCAAAACTGCATCATTTTTTAAACGATAAAAATATTTTAGAATTAACCTACGGCGGTAAAGGCGTAGGCTCTCAGGGAGACGGTTCAATACAATTTTTGGCAAAAAATAAGGAAGATCAAAAAAAGCTGGTTACCTATTTAAATAATTCCGGTTTGGAAGCGTTTTCTTTTACAATACCAAAAAGACATCAGGTACGTAAGGCGATTATTCCTGTTGCCGGTTTCGGAACAAGATTATATCCCGCTACTCGAATATTAAGAAAAGAATTTTTACCTATAATTGATAAAGATAATATATTAAAACCGGTAATCTTTTTATTGCTTGAAGAGCTTTATAACAGCGGCATTGAGGAAATTTGTTTAATAGTTGGCAGTGAAAGCGAAGCTAATCAATATAAAAAATTACAGGAACCTCTTTCTGAGGAACACATGACAAAATTATCTCATGACGCTAAAAAATATGAAGAAAAAATCCAGCATATATGCAAAAGACTTGTTTTTCGTATCCAAAAAGAACAATTGGGATTTGGTCACGCGGTATATCAAAGCAAGGATTTTTGCAATGATGAACCTGTATTACTGCTGCTTGGAGACACGATTTATCAATCCGGTACGGAAAAAAATTGCTGTACTCAGCTTATAGAAGCATACGAAGAAATTAATAATTCAATTGTTTCTATATGCGAGGTAAATTTGGAAAATGTTTCCAATCATGGAATATTATCAGGCGAATGGCAGGATAACTTCAGAAAAGTTATGCGTGTAAATAAATTCAACGAAAAGCCTGACATTAAATTCGCAGAGGAGAATCTTTCTGTTGCCGATGAAAACGGAAATAAAAAATATTATTCTGTATTTGGTCAGTATATTTTAACATCTGATGTTTTTAAGAAACTGGAGATAAACATTCTTGAAGGTAATTTAAAAAACGGCGAATTTGAATTGACAGACGCTTTAGCGTCTTTAATCGGCGATTCTGCTCTATACGCATTCGTTCCTGACGGAAAAATGCATGATATCGGCAATGTAAAAGGATATAGAGCGGCTATTGAATGTATTAATGCGTAATATTCCGTCGTTTTTAATGTATAAATAAGCTTAAGACTGAATATAAATATTCTTTTATATTTCTTAAAATACTAATAATTATTAAATCAATATTCATTTCAAAATCTATTTAAAATATCTCCAACCTTGAAAATCCCTCATTTTACTGTTATATTAGGTTTAAATGACTCTCAATGAATTTGACGCTTGGTACAAAAACAAGCATAAACAGACCAGTTCTGCTCTAACCGCTACCGCATTTGTTTTCTCTGACTTGCTTGCCATAATGCTGTCATTCGGCTGGGGTTTTTTCTGCGTCAGAATATACGGTTTTATAATTAACGACGGAAGCGTAATCAACTTCAGGTCATTTCTAACTTATTGGCCGTATCTTCCGGCTTTCATAATCATCTTTCTTTTTCATAGGCTTTATCCCGGAGTATCACTTGCGCCCTCGGAAGAAATGAGAAGATTTTTTATCGGCTCATTCATCGTGTACGGCGGCATACTTTTATCGCGCCTGATTGAGCAGACAAGATGGGATACTATAAATACCGCTTTTTTTATCAGCTTTCTTTTTTCAACAATTATCCTGCTTGTCGCGCGCAGTGTAACACATTGGGTATTGCATAAAACAAAATTGGGCGGCATCCCAACTGTCATATTCGGAACCGAAGAAATAGGAAAAAAAGTCGCTGACTGCCTTTTAAGAAGCGTCAGATCAGGTTATGTGCCTGTTTTATTTTTAGACGATAATCCTTTAGGTGATGATTTTTACAGAGAAATACCGGTAATACATGAGTTAAACGCAGGTCCTGAAATTGTTAAAAGATATAAAATAAAAATGGCTATTCTCGCCATGCCATCACTTGAACATCAAAGATTAAAAAATCTGCTTAATACCTCTATTTCCGCTTTTCGTTATAATATAATTATCCCGAATTTTTTTGATGTATCCAGCATTTGGATGTCGGTTCGCGATTTCAATGGAATTCTCGGCATTGATACAAGCAATAAATTGAAATTAGGTTTTAATCTGGCAATTAAAAGAATGATGGATCTTGCTATCGTGACCTTCGGCTGCATTCTTTTTTTACCCTTCTTTCCTTTTGTCGCTCTTGCGATAAAATTAAGTTCCTCAGGTCCCGTATTTCACAAATGTAAAAGATTAGGCAAAGACGGCAAAGTCTTTTATGTTTATAAATTCCGCACAATGGTCGCCGATGCCGAGGAGAAATTGAAAAATGTGCTGGAAAGCGATCCTGAATTAAAAAAACAATGGGATGAAACAAGCAAGCTCCAAAATGATCCAAGAATAACAGGCGTAGGAAAATTTTTAAGACGGACAAGTATAGATGAAATACCGCAATTTATAAATATTCTGAAAGGTGAAATGTCTTTAATAGGTCCTCGTCCGTTTGAAAATGATGATTTGTCAAAATACGGAGAAGATGATTACAACCGAATCTTTTCATTAAAACCCGGATTGTCTGGACTCTGGCAGGTTTCAGGAAGATCGGACGCGAATTTTATCGAACGCGTCGCTTATGATACGTATTATCTGCAAAGCTGGTCTGTCTGGCTTGATTTATGGATTATTTTTAAAACTTTCGGCGTAGTAATTATCGGGAAGGGCGCTTATTAAATGAAAAAATTCATTATAGCGGTAATTTTTACAGCATGCGCTTCGGTATCCTTTGGGCAGCTGCGTTCGTTATACGATATTTTTCCGAACATGAATCAGGACATTCAAGCCGAGATTTTAAGCAGCGCAGGTTATTTTAAATCAAGCCAAAAAGTAAGCGGCTTTATTATTCTGGGAAATGAAAAAGACGCTAATATCGATCCTCAAATTATTAACAATGTATTGCGCAATAACCCGGGCTACCTTGTTGAATCCATACTTGTCATTCAGGGTGATCCAGGAGCTGTAAGCCTTCTTGACGTATACAATGCGCTTGGCAATATCCGCAGATTAAAAGGCAGGCTCTATAATTCGGCTACAAGAAAACAAGCCGTCCCTCTTTTTGAAGACGCGACCCGCGTAACAAGCGAAAAACAAACAACATCAATTCCCGATCCGTCTCCTGCGCTCATTTTACCTCAATCCGAAATAGTATACATACGGCTAAAGGACATCAATTTCGGAAACACATATTACCGCGGAGAAATGACGCTTGTTAATAAGGGGCTTCGTTATACCCTTTCCAATTTCAGAAACATGAGTTATTTATTTGTTCCTGTTATCAGGGAAAACAAGTTCATAGCTCAGCTCTACTTTGAGCCGGTTCAGGAAGGCGTTTTAATCTACAGCATAGCCGGCGCCGAAATTTCCGACTTTGTCGCCTCAAAAATTGATGTAAATTCCGCTATCTCCAAACGCCTCGCCGTTATCACAGAATGGGCTGCAGACGGGTTAATTAATAAAAAACACTAGAATACCGAGGCTGTTCCAAAACTTCAGTTATTGGAACAGTTACTTATAAAAAACGTAGTTTTTCAGGCTAAAAGCCGAAAAACTACAAGAGCTTGTGACAAAACAACCGGTTTTGGAACAAGCTCTACCCTCTTGCATAAATTTTTATTTTTATATATCATTCCAAGTACATTAATGAATTGGGTGTTTTTGGCACACTTGGGCAGTTTCCAGAGTGGTCAAATGGGGCAGACTGTAAATCTGTTGGCTCAGCCTTCGAAGGTTCAAATCCTCCACTGCCCACAAAAGACAATGCAGTTGAACGCTGCGTTGTCTTTTTTTATGCGCTAATGAATTATTTGATTTTTTAAGATTATGAGAATAAATAGCGAAATGGTTAGTTCTATTTTACAATTTTTTAATTTATTTAAAGAAGTTAATTTAATAATTATTATAACCAAGCCGCAAATTATACAATCTTTTTGTTGACAAATGTAAAAATTTGAAATATTATAGTATTAAGGGATTTGAGCATAAAATTTATATTCCTTAGCGAGGTGTTTTATGCGTATTTCCTTGTTTTATCGAATTATTTCTCCTTTTCTTCTGATAATTTTTACCATAACCAGCTGCAATTATTTTTCTATGCCTCAACCCAATGAAATAACAGTCCCTATTGGCAAGGGGGATGTTAAATTTGTTTTTCTGGATAATGATTACAAGCAAACAGATACAGACGTAGGCAAAATGGCGATGTACGTGGAAAATAATGAACTTACAAGTAATGTACTTGTTTTAGCGGAAATAGCTAATAATAATATTGATAACACTGTTGTTGTAAAAATAATTAACAGAGAGAATGACAGCTTTACTTCTTTTTTTTACAACAGCGGGTTCAATTTTCCGCATAAGATGGTTATATCTATGGACGGTGAAGAAGTAGAAGGCAGATTTTCATTTTATGATTATTTTAATGAAAGTTATTCGGTTCAATTTGAAAACGAGGAAGGAGATATTGAATATTATAAGGATTTTATATTAAACAAAAATGTTTTTTCCGCGTATGAAGATGACGATGAATTAACAAGAACACAAAATGTCCGGATGCGCAATATCATAACAACCCTCAGCCTTTGGAACAGTCTCGCATTTCAAATTGATAATGATTTTGATGTAGGCGCAAGAAATAGCAGTAGAACAAAACTGGTAAATTTTCTTAAAGGATTGTTTATTGCAGTTGCAATTGTTGCGGTAGTTGTCGCTTTGATAATCGCTCCGCCTGCGGCTGTATCAGTTGTGGGCGCTGTAATAACTGTTGCTTCACCTACCGCTGCGGTAATTGCCGCAACAGTTGTCGCAGGAGCTGCTATAATAGGCGCTACAATTATTGATTCACTTATTCCTGATGATTTTAATAATCCATCTCATAGACCGCAATCTGAAGCATCCAGACCACAGATTAAAGTAACTCTTGATGGTAATCAAGTTGTAAATTTGAATCATGCTCCATTTCAATTACAACGTAAGCAATCAATTGAAGTTGATTTTTCAATAATAGATTTAGGTAATGCTGTAATTAATAATAGTGAACAGGAATATAAACCTTCAGATACATTTCCTTATGATCCAACTGATATTATTAATACAGTTGATATTGAAAAATTGATCAAATATTTTGATCCTATTGATAATGTTTTTATCGATAATAATATATTAAATGCGAATTATTTTGATGTTGATGCAATTTTTATTAACATTAATAGACCAACCTTGCGGTTGACTGTCACGAGGAAAGATGTTGGTGGAAATTGGAGAGATGATGGACTTGTTCAATTTATTATACTTTTTAAACAACCTGTAATAATTAATGACGGACAGGAAAATATTGATTTTGTAGAAACGGATCAGTTAGGTAATAATATTAAAGGAAAAATATTTGTCCTAAATTTTACATCTGTCGTACCATCTGATTTTCCGTAACAAGAGAAAGGTATTTCTTGAATGAAAAAATTATTAATGATTTTTATATTTACAGCGGCTTTGGCGCCGCCTTCATTCGCGCAGGCTGATGAAGTATGGCTGAGTGTCGGTTTAGAATACGGTAATTATTTTGATAGTTATACAGAGGGCAATACAAAAATGTCATCTTATACCGGATCGCCAGGTATAAGCATTAAAAGTCATCGCTCTTTTAATAAAAATTTTGGGTATTTTGCCCACGGTTTTATTGGCGTCCCTGTAATTAATTCCGCGAATCATAATTTTAAAAATTATGATTTTCGTTTTCAGGGAGGAATTGTTATTGGCGTTCATTTCAGGCACAATATAACGGAAAAATTTATTTTTAATTGCGGTTTAGGCGTAAACATTATGGCGTATGTTTTTGGGTATGAAGTATATTTGCCTCTGTATGGAAACGCTTATTTCGATGAACTGTGCATGGATTATGGCATTGCCTCAGACATAGGTATAAGATACAACTTCAACGAAAAGATTTTCCTAAGTCTTGGAACCTTATTATCGTACGACTTTCTGAGAACACGAAATGTTGAAGCGTCATTTGGGAATACAACATTTGGATTTGTTAAAGATTTTAATATGTTCACACTTAGACCTTACATGACAGTTGGTTTTTATTTGTTTATTAATTGAATATTATCCACTCCCGCTTTAACAGAAACACTATTTCTTTTATTCTTTTAAAATGCATTATATCTCTGGCGGTATAATTTACATACCTGCTGTTTCGTAAATAATCTGTAAAGTGCGCTGCGCGCATTTATCCCACGAGAAAGCTTTCGCTCTTTCAATGCCAAGACTGCGGCATTCATTGTAAATTCCGCTGTCTGTGCTTACAGTAATCATGCGATCCGCGATATCGTCAACATCCAAAGGATCAAAATAAAGAGCGGCGTGTTCCCCCGCTTCGGGAAGCGAAGCCGCGCGGGCGCACAGCACAGGCACTCCGCACGCCATAGCTTCAACCACTCCCATTCCAAAACCCTCGTACATGGAAGGATTAACCACAAAATCAGCTCCTGCGTAAAGCTCTGGTAAGCTCTTTGGCGGGAAATGTCCTGTAAAAAAAATATCGCTTCGCCATTCGCTTGACGCGGCGGCTTCTTTTACCACATTCGCGTTCTTGCTGTCGCCTCCCGCAAGAACAAGCCTGTGCGGATATTTTGTTTTCTCTTTAAAAATGTTAAACGCTTTAATCAGTCTTACATGATTTTTTACAGGGTGATCTATGCGCGAAACGCATAATACATAAGGTCTTTTAAAACTGAAAGGTTGAATTAAAACAACGCTTTCTTCGTTTCTCTGTCTCGGATAAAAAGTTTCATGATCAATACCGTTAGGCACTACTTCTATTCTGTTTTCTTTTACATGAACGCGCTCTATCAGTTCCTGCTTTACAAAATCGCTTACGGCGATAATTCTGTCTAAACGGCGCAGAGAGTTAGGCAAAACCATTCTTAAAAAAGCGCCCAAATGCACCCTTGTTTTACGATCTCCCCAATAAGCCGCCATATCATGCACAACGCCGATAGTCCAGCAGGGAGATCTAAACGGGAGAGTTCTGTGAGCCGCGGGAAAAAAACAGGCGTCAAATTTTCTTTGCGTGGCAAACTGCGAATATTTATATACATGCCATATCGAATTTGCGGTTTTTCCGTGAATGGAACATTTCGGCAAAAATTCAAAGTTTGGCGCTACATCGCTGTAAGCATATCTGTCATATTCCCATCCAAACAGCTCGAAGAGAGCTTCCTCTGAAGGTTTTATGCGTTTTAAAATCTGGGATAAATACATACCCACAGCGGACTTGCCGCCGTCACAGGCAAAAGTATCCAACCCTATCTTCATCCGTTCCCCCAGGACAAATAGTATCAAAAAAAGGAGTTAAATACCATAGGTATTTAACTCCCTGCTGCCGATCTTTCCGAATCGGACCCCTCCGCAAGATCTGCAGAAAACCTCAAGTTTTATTAAGCTCCACTCCAATATGTCTTATTTCATCGATAAATTCGTCTAAATTACTAAAATGCCTGTATACCGACGCGAAACGTATATAAGCAACCTTATCCAAACCTGCCAGTTTTTCCAGCACCAAATCCCCGATAATAGTAGTCGCAATTTCACGGCTTCCCTTGCTGAGAATGGCAGTCTCATCTTCAATCTCGTTTACAAGGTTTTCTATCTGCATCTGCGAAACAGGTCTTTTTTCAAGCGCTCTTACAACGCCTTTTTCAAGTTTCATGCGGTCAAAAGGCTCGCGTCTGGAATCCTTTTTAACGACCATGAACTGTCTCTCGTCGATTTTTTCGTAGCTTGTGAACCTGTAACCGCAGCTAATACATTCCCTGCGCCTTCTTACAGAGTCGCCATTTGCTAAGGAACGGGATTCAACAACCTTGTCTTCGATAGTCCCGCAGTGGGGGCAACGCATATAGTGTACCTTTCCTAAAAATCTGTATTTCCTACGCTATATATAGTGCCCTAAATATAGCGTACCTGTCAAGCCCCCTACGCTATATTTAGGAGGTAGAAGGTGTCAATCACCTACGCTGTATATGGTGTGAGTAAAAAGTTAAAGTACGCTATATATAGCGTTGGTGACAGGTTCCTTCAGTTGTATTAGAATGACTTTATGATTGCCGCAGATAAGCAGAAAATCGCAGAATTTCTCGATATTACAGGGGATTTCCTTGGCTGCGGCTATAAAAGCGACAAAAAAGATTATCAGTTTTATGATGATCACGCGACTGATTCACAATCAGGCGCAGATTCCCTTGATCAGATTGCCTGGGAAATTAAAGGATGCCGAAACTGTCCTCTTTGCGAGAAAAGGCATAACGCGGTTCCCGGTGAAGGCGCGCCGCAGCCCATTGTCATGGTAATAGGCGAAGCTCCGGGAGAAGAAGAAGATAAACAAGGACGCCCCTTTGTAGGTAAAGCAGGTCAGCTCTTGGATAAGATGCTCGATTCAATCTGTCTTTCGCGCTCTTCAAATTGTTTTATCGCCAATGTTGTTAAATGCAGACCTCCCGGCAATCATGACCCGCTGCCGGAAGAAACCTCAGCCTGCGCACATTTTTTACATCGTCAGATAACGCTCTTGAAACCGAAATTCATTCTTTTTGCAGGCAGGATCGCGGCTCAAACTGTTCTTAAGACAGGAGAGCCCTTGGGAAAACTTCGCGGAAGATTCCATGATTTAATAATCGGTGATATAACAATTCCTGCTGTCGCGACATATCATCCTGCAGCTCTCCTTCGTAATGATGATTACAAACGCCCAGCCTGGGAAGATTTAAAACTTCTGAGATCCCGGATTGAAAATTAAAAACGGAGAAAATTTTGCCGGATAAATTCTTTGATTTGGTTTTTGACATTCCCTCAGACCTTTCATTTACATACATGGCAGATGACAAAGGCGAATCCGCAGTCGGCAAGAGAGCGATGGTTCCTTTTGGAAGCAGAGATATCCTTGGCTATATAATAGGCGAAAGAGAATCGCCTCCCGAAGATATAAAAATTGATGTAATAAAAAAAATACGCCGTGTAGTGGATACAGACCCCTTATTTGATATAAAGGATATTGAACTTGCAAAGTGGATGGCAGGCTATTATCTTTGCAGCACAGGGCAGGCATTATGTACCATGATTCCTTCAGGCAGAAGGATGATAGTTCCAACCCTGCCTGATACCATCGAAGAAAACGAAATGTCTCTCTCTATTTCAAATGAACAGGCAACGGCGTTAAACGCAATAATTTCGGATGACAGCGGTGAAAACAATGATCCTTCAAGGCAGAGTCAAAACGCGAAAATGTTTTATCTTTACGGAATAACAGGTTCGGGTAAAACGGAAGTTTTTCTAAGAGCCGCGCATTTTATGCTGAAAGCGGGAAAATCCGTAATTTATCTTGTTCCTGAAATATCTCTTACACATCAGACAAAAGAAGTGATTAACAGCCGTTTCGGTTCTCTTGCGGCTACTTTACACTCAGGGATGAGTCCTTCCGAACGTCTTTGCGAATGGATAAGAATAAAGAAAGGCGAAGCTCCAATTATTATAGGACCGAGAAGCGCGGTTTTCGCTCCTGTAAAAAATCTTGGGCTTATCATTATAGACGAAGAACATGACGGTTCATATAAATCGGGAAACACTCCGCGATACCACGCAAGACAAATCGCTCTTAGAAGATGCAATACCGAAAACGCGCGTCTTGTTATGGGAAGCGCGACCCCTTCCGCTGAAGCGTGGAAACTTATGCTCGAAGATAAAATAAAAAGACTTGATCTTTCACGCCGTCTTTCAGGCGGAGGAATGCCGGAGATAAAAGCCGTAGACCTCTCGAAAACGGACGGCTGCCTGTCTAAAGAATTAAAAGATGAAATTCAAAAAACGGCTCAGATGGGAAGGCAGACAATTCTTTTCATGAACAGAAGAGGGTTCGCGCATTTTTATCAGTGCCCTCAGTGCGGATGGGAACTTGTGTGCAAAAGATGCAGCGTCTCTCTTACATGGCACAAGAGCAGGGGAAAATGCATCTGCCATTACTGCGGCTACTCTTCCTTGCCGCCTTCCATTTGCCCGCAATGCGGCTGCGTGGAAGCCGGTTACAGGGGATTCGGCACTGAAATGATCGAAGAAGAAGTGAAGCGCGCATTTCCCGATTTGCGTCTACGCAGAATAGACGCCGATACTGCCGCAAAAAAAAGCGGTACTCATTCTTCCGCTCTTGAAGAAACTTTTTCGTTATTCAAAGCCGGAATGATAGACATTCTTCTTGGAACGCAGATGGTAGCCAAGGGGCTTAACTTTCCCGGCGTCCGCCTTGTCGGAGTGGTCTTCGCGGATACAGGCTTACACCTTCCTGATTTCCGCGCGGCGGAAAGAACCTTTTCGCTTATCGTTCAGGTCGCGGGAAGAGCCGGCAGATATTTTCCCGACAGCAAAGTAATTGTTCAAACTCTTCGCATAGATGACCCTGTTATAAAGCAGTCCTGCGCTTTAGATGTTACAGGTTTTTTTAACGCGGAATTAAAACAAAGAGAAGCTTTGAGTTTTCCTCCCTATTCAAGATTAATCCGCTTTGTAATCCGCGCGAAAGATGTAAAACGCGCCGAGGCTGCCATAAAAAAACTTTCGGATATCGCGCAAAATCTTCTTCCAAAAGACGCCGATATGCTAGGACCTGCCGAATGCCCCATAGGCATTATAAACGATAATCACAGAAGGCAGATAATTCTTCGCAGCGCGTCATTGAGTTCCATACACGCAATGGCACGCGAAGTCATTATGCGATATGATAAAAACAAGGATACTAAAACATATCTTGAAATTGACGTTGATCCTATGAGTATGTTATGAATTTACTTCTACATTGCTGCTGCGCCCCCTGCTGCGCTCCATGCGCAAACAGCTTGAAAAATGAGAATATTAATTTTCATCTTTTTTGGTTTAATCCGAATATTCATCCTTTAACGGAATATAAATCGCGCCGTGATTGTTTAAAAGATTTCGCTAGCAAGGAACAATTGGAAATTAAAATTACGGACGAATACGGGTTAAATGAATTTCTGAATAATGTTTTTCCAAAATACGCTTCGCCGCCTGAGCGCTGCGAAAAATGTTATAGAATGCGTTTGGAAAAAACAGCCAACTATGCTTCACGTGAAGGATACGGCGCTTTTTCAACAACATTGTTAATAAGCCCTTATCAAAATCACGAGGCGATAAAAAGTATAGGCGATGAAATGGCGGCAAAATATAACATCGAATTTTTCTACAGGGATTTTCGCCCTCTTTTTCGAGAAGGTCAGGAAGAAGCGCGAAGTAAAAACTTTTACATGCAAAAATACTGCGGATGTATTTTCTCTGAAGAAGAAAGATATTCAAGGAAAAGCGATGGGCGTTAATCCTATTTTTGAAAGACTTTCCCTTTTAACGGGAGAAGAAAATCTTGAAAAACTTTCCAAAACAAGCGCGCTTGTGTTCGGGCTTGGCGGAGTCGGAAGCTGGGCTGCGGAAGCGCTTGTGCGTTCAGGCATAGGAAAAATCGGAATAATAGACAACGATATTATCTGCGCTTCAAATGTAAACAGGCAGCTTGAAGCTACATCCCTTACAATCAATCAGCCAAAAGCGTCGGCTTTGAAAAAAAGACTTTTAGAAATAAATCCAGAATGCGCTGTTACATCATGGGATGAAATATTTTGCAAAGAAAGCGCGGATAAATTCGGCATTGAAAAAACTGATTATATTATTGACGCGATAGATTCATTGAATCATAAACTTGATTTGATTGAAATCACCTGCGCGGTGAAAGTTAAGTTATTTTCATCCATGGGGATGGCGTTAAAGCTGGATCCTTCGATGATTAAAACAGGTTCTATCTGGAAAACGGAATTGTGTCCCTTGGCTAGACTTGTGCGCCAAGGACTTCGTAAACGCGGTTTTTCAGATGATTTTACGGTTGTCTACAGCTTGGAACAACCCGCAAAAGGCAATTACAACCGCAATTTCGGAAGCATAGTAACAGTTACAGCAAGCGCAGGCTTACAGCTTGCAAATCTTGTTATCCGCGATATTATAAATACAACGAAAAAATGAAAAGATTTTTCAGAAAAACTAGCGCAAGCGAAATTGTAAAAAAACTCATGGTAAAACAAATCATGGAAAGATCTCTTATAAACGAAGGAGATCGTATTTTAGTCGCCGTTTCCGGAGGCAAGGATTCAAGCGTATTGTCATGGGCACTTTCGGCGCTTAAGCCTGCGTTAAAAATTAATTATGAGTTAGCGGCTTTGCATATAAGCACCGATTTTTGCGCCTGCTGCAAAAAAAAAGCGCTCTGTAATAGTCTTGAAGAATGGGGACTGCCTTTTACGGATTTATTTATTCCTGTGATAGGGAGGCTTAAAGAAGGCGAAAAAATGAATTGTTTCTGGTGTTCAACGCAAAGGCGGACGGAACTTTTAAAGTACGCTGTAGAAAACAAATTTAATAAAATTGCGCTCGGGCATCATTTAGACGACATCATCGAAACATTTTTTATGAATCTATGTTCCAAAGGCGAGTTACTCGCAATGCCCATCCTTCTTAATTACAGAAAATACCCTGTAAGTTTAATTCGTCCTCTTGCGTTACTCGAAGAAAAACAGATAATTTCCTGTGCGCAGGAACAGAATATTATTAAAAACGCCTGCACATGCCCCTACGGTCAAAACTCCCTAAGGCGCGATATGCGAAAACGAATCGGAGAATTTCTTGGGCATGAACCGGGAGATATGAAAAGACGCATATTAAAAGCACTCGGAGAAGGGAAAATGGATTATCTTTGCGAATAATATTAAATATTTGCGTCTAACAGTTCGTTGATAATAGAAAGCCCCTGCTCTATCTCACTGTCACTGATGATATAGGGCGGCAGCAAGCGAAGCGTGTTGGAGCCTGCGCTTAACATGAGAAGACCGCATTGATCTTTAGACAGATCGGCTCTTGCGATGCCGGTTTTAAGAATCAGCCATGCGGCGACATCAATATCCAAACCTATCATCAAACCTTTCCCGCGCACTTCTTTAATTTTCGGGTTCTGCATTAAAGCGTTTTTAATCAATTCGCCTTTCCGCCTGATTTCAGCAAGGAACCCGGGATCATTTACCGTTTTTAAAACAACAAGCCCTGCCGCCGCCGCGATAGGGTTACCGCCGAATGTGCTGCCGTGATCTCCTTCGGCTAGGACATTGCAGGCTTTGTTACCTGCAAGAAAAGCGCCTGCCGGGATTCCGCCTGCAAGACCTTTCGCAAGAGTTACAATATCCGCTTTAAGAGGATTTCCTTCGGTATCTTTATATTGTTCCAGCGCGAGGAAAGTTCCTGATCTCCCTAAGCCGCATTGAATTTCATCAAATATTAAAAGAATGTCTCTCTCTTCGCATAATTTAGCCGCTGCCGCGATATAACCCTTATCCTGCAATCTGATTCCGCTCTCGCCTTGAATCGCTTCGATTAAAAGACCGGCTACCTTTTTTTCATCAAGCGCTCTTTGTAAAGCTTCGATATCGCCGCCTTGAATATGAACGAATCCTTCCGTGAAAGGACCAAAGTCCTTATGGAATTTATCCTGTCCTGTCGCGGATAAAGTTGTGATTGTTCTTCCGTGAAAACTTCCCTTTAAAGTTACAATCGTGTGCCTTCCCGTTCCGTATTTTAAAAGCGAATATTTTCTTGCAAGTTTACAGGCGCCTTCGTTTGCTTCCGCTCCGGAATTCGCGAGAAACACATTTTTCATTCCGGCGTTGGAACAGGCATCCACAAGTTTATCCGCGAAAGCGGAGCATGTATCATTCAAATAATAATTGCTGATATGCATGCATTTCGCGCTCTGCTGCGTAACGGCTCTTACCAATGGCGGATAATTGTGTCCCAATACATTTACAGCGATACCGGACGCAAGATCTAAATATTTTTTTCCGTCTATATCGAAGAGCCATGAGCCTTCGCCGTTAGCGAAGGTCACAGGCAGCCTATGATATGTATTCATTAAAGTATTACTCATTTTTTATTTTTCTCCAATTTTGAATTCAATTTCCTTTATCATCTCGTCATTTTTCAATGCCGAATAAATTCCTTTCGCTCTCATGTACGCGTCATGCGCTTCATTTTCTCTTCCCGCTTTACGGTACACATCGCCCATGGCGCGGTAACTTGCGGCAAGCCCCCAGGAATTTTCTATACGGCGATCCAGAACTATGGAATTTTCCAGCGCTTCAAGCGCGCCCGCAGTATTTCCACCTAACGATCGTATAGATGCGATAGTGTACCAGTCATACGAAGCATTTTCAAGTGTCTTTGCCTTTTCGTGTATCGCAAGACTGCGTTTAATCGCTTCTTCCGCGTCTTTGAACGAGCCAAGAGCGCGTAAAGCAAGCCCCTTAACCTGCCATGAAAAAGCGATGTATAACTGATCTGTTTTAAGGTTTACGCTTTCTTTATTTACTTCGTCTAAAACAGCCTGCGCGCTGTCTTTTCCCGATAACAGATTCCCTTTCGCTTTAAAAATCCTGCCTGCGGATATTAATTCGCCGTTTTTTGATTTCTGCGCTTCCTGTGACGCCTGTTCCCACTCGGCGAATGCTTCGTTTGTCTTCCCAATGGCAAAAAGCACGTTACCCATAGAAAGGCAGACACGTGTTATTAGAGATGAATCGTCAGCTAATATTGCCATGCGTTTATATTCTATTAATAAATTATGAGCGTTATTATAATTTCCCTGAACCGCCTCTTTATTCGCCGCTTCAAGTCCTTTTTCAGCGTATGTGCGCAGATTATAGATATCTCCCTCGTTTTTTGGTTTTGTGGAGCATGAAATTAAAACGAGAACTAATAAAATATTAAAAATGCACGTAACTTTTTTAGAAGTCATGATTCCTCGCTCCGCCGCCCGCAGGTCCTGTCTGCGTATGCTCAGGAATTCCGCCTTTTAAGAGCGGATTGTTCGCGATAGCGGTTAAAACATCCTGAACCGACCTGATTGCAGTATTCAATTCGTTGATTAAAACCCCTATCTGCGGAAGCTGCGCCGGGACGAATTCAGCCGTTTTGTTAAGACTTTCAACTATACCGGCTAAAGACAGAATAGCTTTTTCCAATCCGGCATACAAGGGACCGTCTGCTTTTAAAAGAGAATTAATCGCGCTGTTTTCGTCTGTAATCATTCGCGTAACAGCTTCGATATTGCTGATAAGCGGCTTTAAGTCATCGGATAAGGTCTGCGTAACGCCGCGTACATCGTTTGTCATGCCGACTATGTTATTTACAATTTGATCCAAAGGAATATTATTCGTGCCGGGAGAGCCTGAAATCGCCAGATTTACAGACTCAAGTATTCCTGTTACCTGATTTAAAATATGCGTAATGCTGTCGTCCGCTTTGGCGACCGATGCCATCCCTTCTGCCATAATCCTTTTCGCTTCAAACGAATTTATTTCGGGAATTACGCTTCCTTCGGGAATCTGCTCGCTTCCCTTCCCCGGATGAAAAACAAACGCGTTTCCCAAACCGGGTATGGGACTGCTCTGCATTTCAACAAGAGAGCCTTCAGTTACCCTTTGTCCGTATTCTTCAAAAATGGTAAAGACAACTTCAACTCTGTCATCTTCGCTTAAGGAAATATTTTTTATATGACCTATCGTAAAACCTTTATATTTAATATCCATATTGGTGCTGATTCCGGATGCCGAGGAAAAATAAGTTATGTAATGATAATCCTGCACAAACCATCTTTGATTTCTGCCGAGCATAAAAATTACAAAGACAAGTATGGCAAGAGCCAGAACAACAAGAGTACCGACAATTTTATCAGCAAACCTGATTGAAAATTTCATAAAGCCATTCCCATCCTTAAATAATCACTTAACTCAGGATCACTCATTACCTGCTCTTTAGACGAGTAAAAATTCATTTTACCGTCGGCGATTACAATCACATAATCAGCCAATATTTTGATAATTCTCATATCATGGCAGACAAAAAGAATAGTCGCGTTTTCCTTTTGTTTGCGCCTGACAATATTTATCAGCCTGTCCGCCGCTGTCTCATCCAGAGATTCAGTCCATTCATCAAGATACAATAAAAACGGACTGCATAAAAGAGCCCTCGCGAACGCAATTAATTTCTGCTCTCCCATGGAAAGACGCGATGGACGGATATCCATCTCTTTTTTGTAACCTACAATATCGGTCACTTCTTTTATACGCTGCGCGCGTTGTTTTTTATCCATATCGGGAAAATGAATTTTAAGCGGCAATTCAAGAATCTGAAACAAATCCTGATTCGCCCAGAGCGCGGAATCTTGAAACACGAAAGCGCTGTCCTTTCGGAATTCCATATTTTCGGCGCGGTTCATGTGAGCGATATTTTTCCCTCTGTATAAAACCTCCCCCATGTTCGGCAGAAGAAGCCCTGCCGCCATTTTTAAAACCGTACTCTTTCCGCCGCCTGAAGGACCTACAATGGCAGTTGTTTTTCCTTCCGCAAATTTAACGGAAACCCCATGGACTATATTCTTGTCCTGCGCAGAAAAATAGGCATCTTTTAATTCAAGTATACTTTCCATAATTATAATACAATGTAATACAATGCCGAAAGAAGCACATTGACTACAATACAAAGCGCAAACGCGCTGGAAACAGCCTGTAATCCGGCGACAGGAACCTCTGTGGTTGCTCTTTCTACCGAAAAACCCTTAATCACGGCTACAATGGAAATTATCGCGCCAAAGGCAATGCTTTTAATAATTGACATCAGGATATCCTGAATGGTCAGATATTGAAGCAGACTTGTAAAATAATAATCCATAGGCGTAGAACTGAAGATTTGCGCGACTATATATGATCCTCCAAGCCCGAAAATGGAAAAGTAAATGTTAAGTAAAACTAGCGAAATTGTAACGCCCAAAAAACGCGGAACGGCAAGATGTTCAATGGGGTTTACCCCAACCGATATATAAGCCTCCACTTCATGAGAAATGACCATTCCCGCGATCTCTGTCGCGATAGCGGTCGCGGAACGCGCTATTACAATAAATGCCGCCAAAAGCGGTCCCAGTTCCCTTGTAATAATTATTATAAGCAAGGTATAAATCAACTGCTGCTGGTTCAGCATGGTTAAAAATGGAACGCCGATAATATTGACGGCAGCTCCAATAGCCAGCGCAAGAAGCGTAATAATACCCAGAGCGTGAACACAGGTAAAGAGTATCTGCATAACAAGGATTTTGAATGAAGCCTGAGAATGACGGATAAAAAAACCGACACCTTTCAAGGTTTTCGCGAAAAAACCCAAGTTATAAAACATTGTTTTAAAAGGTGCAACAAGGTTCCACATATCTATCTTTTATTATATACAATATTTACCTGTCTTGGTATAGTGATTTCATGTTTATAGGAAAACGGCTCTTAGTCGCCGAGGATATCGAGATAAACAGAGAAATTCTGAAAAATATGCTTCAAGGAACCGGATTAACAATAGATTTTGCCAGAAATGGCATAGACGCATTGATAATGTACGAGGATAATCCGCAAAAATACGACCTTTTCATCACAGACATCAGTATGCCGGAGATGAACGGCTATGAAGCAGCGCAAAAAATACGAGAATATGAGAATAAATTGATTGAAAACGCCTGTGAACAGGGAAATTCTTATAAAAGAATAGCAATAATAGCGATGACAGCCAATGTTTCATCTGTTGATATCGATAAATGCTTCGCGTCCGGAATGAATGATCATCTCGGAAAGCCCGTAGAACTGCAGGAATTGCTGAAAAAACTGGAAAAGTACCTAAAACCAAAGTCTTAACCCTTCCTTTGTTCTACTTGACTTTTTTTTCCTCTTTGTTTACCGTATGAAAAGTCCTTTTTGGATATGGTATTTATGCAATAGGGGGCCTTTAGCTCAGTCGGTTAGAGCTGCGGACTCATAATCCGTAGGTCCGGGGTTCAAGTCCCTGAAGGCCCAAATTTTTACTAACTTTACATTTGGGACTTGAAGGGTGCGAACGCGCGAAGCGAAAGGCGCGCAGGATGCGCGCCGCCAGTGAGCACCCCGGTCTGTAGTAACGAGACAGGAAGTCGAGTTACGGAAGACAAGTCCCTGAATGCCCAAAAAAATCCTTTAAAGTACCGGAAATAGTCGCTCTTGCGTTCGCCAAAAAAGCCTCTTTGGGCTGGTATTTTAAAAGCGTTTCCGTAGCGTATTTATTAAAATAACCGTTTAGCATTTCTTCTTCGCTGTAGTTTTTATTTTTCATATCCAGTATAAAATCACGGCAGGTTCTACCCGCAGCAAGCGCTTTCTCCAGAAAACTGCCTGCTATTTTTGAATCTATAACTCCCCTGTGCGATATAGATAAATGCTCAAAAGGAAGCTGACTGCATTTTTCAATTGATTTAACCATATCGTTATAACTTGTCAGATAGCAAGGATACGCGCTGCCGTCCGGCATCAAAATCCCGGGCGTTTCATTTAGAATAAGCAATTTAATTTCCGGCACATAAAAACTAAGCGAATCTCTGGTATGACCCGGAGTAAAAAGCGTTTGAACCGAAAGTCCGCCGAGAGAAATAATCTCGTTATCAGCAACTGTAATGTCCGCATGAAATAAATCGTCGCTGTAATCGAATTTTAAATCAACATTGTAAATTTTTGCGGCAGTAAGAGACAATTCACGAATTACTCTCCTCGGAGTGTCCTTTAATAAAATTCCTTTTCCTGTTTCCGATGTAATAACTTTTAAATTACTCCACTCCTTTCTGAATAAAGGCAAAGCGCCTACGTGATCATAATGCGTATGCGTCAAAAACAGGAAATCCAGCGTTCTGCCTTTAAGGGCTTTTTTTACATTTGAAATTGTTTCACCGGCGCAGAACATCATACCGCAGTCAAAAATAGCGGTATATTGACTTCCCATAAGCAATTGCCCGTCGCTTGAATTATGCGCTATGCAGTTAATGTATCTGTTCATATCTTGATTATATTATAATTTTTATATAAAATTTCAATATCTCATGTCTGAAAAAATCTTTTTAAAATATCTGATAGAGGATGTTCTGCCTGAAACTTCCATCCTAGACATCTCCAAAGGCGGCAAAGTTTTAATAATAAGCGATCTTCACATGGGAACAGGCACGAGAGATGACCTTTATCATAACGGTGAAATGCTTACGCGTATCCTTGAAGAATATTACTTCAATAACGGCTGGATACTTGTATTAAACGGCGATATTGAAGAATTGCACAAATACTCACTCGATCAAATCAGAGAAACTTGGGCAGGTCTTTACAGGGTTTTCAATCTTTTTGCCAAAGAAAACCGCCTGTTCAAAATAATCGGCAACCATGACGAACCGCTTATTTTAAAGCGGCGTATGTCCTACCCCTTTGCAATTCATAATGTTATTAAAATCGAGACAGGCGTCATTCCGGCTTATGTTTATCACGGACATCAACTGTCGGCATTTTACGTTACATTTAACAGGATATTCAGCGTACTGGTAAAACTCTTTTTAAAACCCTTCGGTATTAAAAATATTACAGATTCACGAAGCCCGTATAAGCGTTTTCAAATCGAAAAAATGGCATACGCCTTTTCCATGAAAAACAACTGCCTGTCAATAATCGGGCACACCCACCGCGCTCTTTTTGAATCATTGGGCAGGTTTGATTACATTAAATTCGAAATTGAACGCCTCTGCCATGACTACCCCGCCAGTACCGGGGAAGACAGAAACCGCATAGAAAACGAAGTTACGGCTCTGAGAAAAGAGCTAACCAAGCTCAAACGAAAAGAAAGACGAGATATGCTGCGCCAAAGCCTTTACGGCGACGAACTTCCTGTACCCTGCCTCTTTAATTCAGGCTGCGCCATAGGCAAGAAGGGTTTAACCGCAATCGAAATGACAAACGAGGACATAGCGCTCGTTTACTGGTTTACCGAAGGAAAAAGCAAAAAGTTCGTCACCCGCGGCGGCTACGATATCGAAGGAATACACGGAAAACCCTATCATCGCGCCGTTTTAAATCAAAGTAAGCTGGATTATATCCTTGCGCGGATAAAATTGCTTGGAAACCGCTGATCCCACCTTTACATTGTAGTAAGTTACCGTTGATAATAGACTAATATGAAAAATTTACTGATTTTATACGCCGCAAATCTAAAAGGTCAGGCTTTTCTGCCGCTTTACAGCGGAAAAAACGCCGTTGAATTATGTCTTGAACAAGCTAAAAAGTTTATAGGTGTGAAAAAAACGGTGCTGTTTTCCGACAACAGTGATTTTTCATTTTTAAAAGATGTGGAAATTGAACAGAGAGACAGCGGCGCGTGGACGAAAAGAAGCGTGCTTGAAAGAATCGCGGAGCTTCAGGGTGATTTCGATCTTATCTATTTCGCATTCGCTGACTGCCCCTTTCTCGATCCAGCTCTCGCGGATTCAATCGCTCAAAGACATTTAAAATTCCGCGCGGAATATTCATACGCCGACGGCTTTCCCTTCGGTCTTGCGCCTGAAACTCTGTCTCCCGGAACCGCGGGTATTTTAGCGAAAATATTAGGTGACGACGACGGCAGCGTGGAAAGGGATATGCTTTTTTCTGTTATTCAAAAAGATATTAACGCGTTTGATATAGAAGCCGAAATCTCAAGCGTTGATCTCCGCTGCCACAGACTTAATCTTTGCGCGGACTCAAAGCGCAATTTTTTACTTTTAAATAATTTCATAACAGCCAATAGTAATAAAATCCCGCACACAAACGATGTTGAACGCATAATCGAAAACCAAAGCGGGATACTAAGGACGCTTCCGAGTTTCTACCCTATTCAGGTTTACGGCGGATGCCCGCAAAAATGTTCAATCTGCCCCTATCCTGCGATTACGGACGCAATCGGACGCAAAGATTTTATGGAAATCGATAAATTTAACGCGCTGCTGGATAAAATTATAGAATTTTCAGGCGACGCTGTAATCGATCTTTCTCTTTGGGGAGAATTAAGTCTTCACAGCGAAAAAATGAAATTAATCGAGGCTGTTATCGCGCGAAAAGAACTCTCTCTAATAATTGAAACATCAGGGCTCGGCTGGAAAAACGAAGAACTTGAAAAATGCGCGCAATTGTCTCTTAGCTCTGATGCAAGAATTACATCGCTTCCTTCGCTTTCATGGATTGTATCCCTCGACAGCGCGGACTCCAAACGCTATTCTAATCTTCGAGGCGCAGGTTTCGCGGAAGCTGAAGACTGCGCCAAAAAACTTTTAAAACTATTCCCTAAAGACTGTTATGTGCAAGCAGTCAGAATAAAAGACTCGGAAGATGATACCGAAAAATTTTACCGTTACTGGAAAGAAGCCTCTCCAAACGGCGAAAAAAATATTATTATTCAAAAGTACGACGATTTCTGCGGCAGCATGGAAAAGAAACAGGCTTCGGATATATCGCCTGTTATACGCCAGCCGTGCTGGCATATCATAAGAGACTTCCCGGTGCTTTTAAACGGCGATGTTCCTCTTTGCAGAGAAGACCTTTCTGTCTTTAAAGGCGATAATAAACGTGTTCTTGGAAACGTTTTTGCGGATTCATTGGAAAACATCTGGCAAAACGGCGGCAAATACTACAATGATCAGTGCAAAAAGAACTATGCACAGATATGCGCGGACTGCGATGAATATTACACCTACAATTTTTAACAAGAATATAACTCATTATACCGCCGTAGGCGGCAAGGAGCGGATTGCCTCAACAGGAATTTCCGCTGTTGTCTTAAACCGCACAGGTCAGCATCAAAGAAGAGCTTTCTTCGCCGATTTGGAAAAAACAGGTTTTGATTATATCGTATCCGTTGAATCATGCGCTCCACATTACGACATAGAAGAATTATCAGGGCGTTTTCCTTTTGTCCGTTTTATTCTGCCTGAAAAAGAATTAAATTTGGGAGAGCAAATTAATCTTGCCGCTCACGAGATCGACAATCCGCTCTTTTTTGTTATACGAAGCGACATGAGATTTATAGCAGGAGGAACCGCAAAACGCTTAGCCGAAAGACTTTTATTAAACGAGGATGAAGCGAATGGCAGCGACATTCAAACAGGTTTTAAAAGACTTTGCACAGTTCCCGTAATAATGAACGCAAATTATGAGATAATGCCTACGCTTGTCTCTCCCATGACCTGCCGAAAAAAATTACAACCCGCTTTTTTGGAGCCGCGTAACGAAGGCGCTCTGAGCCTTTATCCTTTCGACGCTGTAGGCATTTACGACAGACAGCGCTTCCTCATGACAGGCGGATTTGACATAACAATTAAAAACAGTTATTGGCAGCTTATGGATTTCGGTTTCAGAAGTCATCTTTGGGGCGAGGAGATCGCTCTCAGCCTCCAGTTAAAACTTGCATATAACAGCGAAATGCCCTCGGAAGACACAACCGTAAACCATGATTACAAACGTTTTTATCTTAAAAATCTCGCTCCAGTTTTTAAAAACGATTACGCCCATTTGCCGCTCTATGCCTTCCCGCGCTTCTTCGCGAAAACGGGAGAGGATTTAGCTGGCACATGGGAAGAATTTAAAGAGTGCAAAAAGTGGATTACAACTAACAGATTCAGATGGAAAATGAACGCGCGCGATGTAATAAACCATTGGGAAAAAACCGGAGAACAAAATGACATCCATCATTTTACAGGCGCGCATTGATTCATCAAGACTTCCGGGAAAAGCGCTTCTTGATCTGGAAGGAAAACCCGTAATATTTCGCGTAATGCAGGCTCTCAGCGGAATACCTTGCGATTTAAAAATTTTGGCGTGCACGGAAGATTCATATCAAGCCTTTTTACCACTTGCCAAAGAAGCCGGCTTTCTTATTCATTCAGGTCCAAAAGAAGATGTTTTAGAGCGTTACTGTCAGGTTATCCGCAAGTTTTCAATAAACCGTGTAATCAGAGCGACAGGCGATAATCCTTTTGTTTTCGCCGATGCCGCCTGCGCCATTAACAGTGAAGCAGTCTCTTTAAACGCCGATTACGCAGGCTATATGAATCTTCCCTACGGCTCAGGCGTTGAATCCGTAGCGGCAAGCGCTCTCCTTCGCGCTTCCTTAGAGGCAAAACTCCCTCAGGAACGCGAGCATGTCTGCCCATATCTGTATAATCATCCTGAATTATTCAAAATTCACCGTCCTGCCGCGCCTGATCGCTGGAATTATCCTGATATTCGCCTTACAATTGACACAAAAGAAGATTTTGATAAAGCTTTAAAGCTATACACAGCATTAAAGGATAAACCGGAAAAAAATAACGGAGAGACTATCATCAATATTTTTAACGGTAAAGGACATTAAATGATATTAATAGTTCCATACTGCGAAAAAGGACACGGCGGAGGTCATCTGACGCGCTGTATCAAGCTCGTGAAAGAGTTACGCGATATGGGACGCGAAGCGCTTCTTTTTATAAAAAATAAGAATGATTATATTGACAAACTTTCAAAAACAATGGATTTTAACAATTCATGGCTGATAACGGATTTCTTCTCTTTGCCGAAAGTCGAATTAATAGTTTTTGATCGCTTTAAAACGCCATCTGATGAATTTTTACGCTGGAAAAATATAGCTCCCATTGTGGGAATTGATGAAGGCGGCAAATTTCGCAGCCGTTTCACCTTTCTGATTGATATTCTTATTCCGCGAAATTTCATAAAACATCCTGCTAATATCTGCTCGCCGCAATTAATGGTGAAAGGCGTTACAAAGAAAACGACATTAAAGTTCGACAGCGAAGCCATACCGAATGTTCTAATAAGTTTTGGGCAGGAAGATTCAGCAGGGCTTGGCGTAAAAGCAGCCGGAATGTTAAGCGCAATGAAAAATAAATATCCCATGAATATTACGCTTCTCAGAGGCGCTTTAGCGGCAGAGTCAAAACTGCCGAAGGATATAAGCGTTATTGAAAATATTCCAAACCTCGCAGAACATCTTCATGAATACGATTTAGTAATAACCCATTATGGAATTACAGCTTATGAAGCGCTTTTCGCGGGAACTCATACGCTCCTTTCTCACCCTGGCGCGTATCATAAAAAATTATCTAAAGCCGCCGGGTTTAAAACTTTTTCACGAAAAAATATAACGCAAATATTTAAACAAGGATTTTCAAAAAATATTGAAACGCAGGGTGTGCCGGAGAATGAACATACAACTCTTGGCGAATTAATAAACAGTTTTTCTCCGATAATAAATTACTCCTGCCCTGTATGCAATTCCGAAAATACTTATGCGATTGCCCGTTTTAATGATCGTACATACAGACGCTGTAGAAGAGGCGGACTAATCTTTATGGATAGACTGATTCCTGTGCCTATTGAATATGAAAAAGAATATTTCTTTGAATCCTATAAAAAACAATACGGTAAAACCTATCTGGAAGATTTCGAAAACATTAAAAAGAACGGAAAAAATCGTCTTAAAATAATAGGAAAAATATTACAGAATGAAAATAGAGATTCAGGTCTTCCTACTTTATTGGATATAGGCTGCGCTTATGGTCCCTTTCTTGACGCGGCGCGTGATGAAGGCTACTCGGTTTTTGGAATAGACCCCGCGAAAGACGCAGTAGATTATGTAAAGCAAAAACTCGGCATTACAGCGGAACAGGGTTTATTCCCCTTCAGTTATTCCATGCTGAGCGATTCACAGCATTATTCGGTAATCACTCTCTGGTATGTAATGGAACATTTCACGGAATGTAAAATAATTCTTAACGAAATAAAAAGAATTTTAAAAGAAGGAGGGCTCATGGCATTTTCAGTTCCTTCTTTTTCCGGTATCTCGGGCAGTACAAATTTAAATAAATTTTTATACGAAAGCCCTGCCGATCACTTTACAGTCTGGTCGCCAGGAATCGTAAGAAAAGTTCTATCTCTTGCAGGTTTCAAAGTAAAAAGAATTATTATAACAGGACATCATCCCGAAAGATTCCCAATCTTTGGCAAATTCGCGAACAACAAGAAAAGTTTTCTTTATTTTATTTTATTGGCAATCAGCAGGATCTTCAAACTCGGCGACACCTTCGAGGTGTATACGGTAAAAAAAGAAGATGATTAACCACAGAACTGCAATTTTTGTAGAAATAATGTTTGGATTTTTACCACGAACCTGCGCCGAAATATTCTTAGCGCAAGTTCGTGATGGATTTTTTTTATTGTTTGGTTAGAATTAAATAAGAATCATTGAAATAAGAATCATCACTTCGTTCTCTAATTTTTGTTCCATTTTGGTTTATTTCTAATAAATTATATTCTAATGAAATATAAAAATAAAAAGCAACATCTCCTTCATTTAATGTAGATGTTGCTTTTATTATAGATGTATAATTTTCATGATCATAAGTAATATAATATGTTCGATTTCCATATGTTACACAATAATCATCATAATAATTACCTTCTTCATCCTTTGAATAGTAATCCCAAAAAGTTTTTACATCTTTCCCATGATATTTATAATATGTCGTTTCTTCACTATATCCAGAACCATTTCCATATTCATTTATATTAATTGTACGATTATGAGTATCAATTAAATTTACCTTTACATCTAAATTCTTAAACTGCTCCTTTAAAGGATCATCATCTAAATAATCTTGTAAAGATATAGTCACCGACCTAGACCCCACCCATCTGCCATCCAACTGTGATAAATCGGTAACAGCCGACCATGTGTCAGTTTCCGTGTTTGTGTTCGGTTCAGGTTCGCAGCCGATAAAGGCAATTGCGAAAACAAGAACCATCATAGCCATTTGTAAGAAAATACTTTTCTTTTTCATAAATACACTCCTTGAATTGTATGTTTAGAACGAGCATATCAATATAAATATGTTCGTGTCAAGCGACTATTCAAGAATAATTTGATCGCTCATAGAATACATAACATGGATTTGAACCAGCTTTTTATCAAGAACCTCAAAAAATGGCGGAAAATCAGAGGTATATCCCAAAAAGACCTTGCAGAAAGATGTGATTCAGGACATTCATATATAAGACAGATTGAAAGCGGCGTAGGAACCCCCTCCTTCGCTTTCATCGGGAAACTAGCAAAAGCTCTTCAAATTGAACCTTACCAGTTGTTCTTCGACGAAACCGTTAAAATCTCTAAAACAGCGCAGGCTAAACACATAGAATCAATCCAAAAAAAACTCATAGAATCCTTTTCAGCCGAAATTCAATCCGCCTTTGACGATCTCAGAAATTATTAACCTCCCATTTCAATTGACAATCCGAATAAATAAGCCGATTTATTAATAACATGAAAGAAACAATCATCATCCTTGGCGCAGGCGTTATGCAGGGTCCTGTAATAAATATCGCAAAAGAACTTGGCTTTTTTACAATCGCGCTGGACGGTAGCTCCTCGGCTCCCTGTGTCTCAATGGCGGATCAATTTGAACAGATAGATTTAAAAGATAAAGAAAGTATCGAAGCCTTTGCCCGCTCCATTCAGGATAAGACAAGCCGGCTTGGGATAATGACAGCGGGAACAGATTTCTCCGCCAGCGTTGCGTGGACTGCGGAAAAACTCGCCCTTCCCGGTATTCCCTACGAAGCCGCGCTTAACGCTTCAGACAAATCGCGGATGCGCGAATGTTTTAAAAAGGCGTCGCTTCCCTCCCCTGATTTTTTTACAATAACCGCAAAGGATACATTTGACGCATTGCCGCTTTCATTCCCTGTTGTGATAAAACCTGTAGACAATATGGGAAGCCGAGGCTGCCGCAGAGTGGATAGCATGAAAGAGTTTCATGAAGCAGCGAAAACAGCAATCAACTTCTCTCGCTCAGGCAGAGCAATTGTAGAAAATTACATGGACGGACCTGAGTTCTCTGTAGACGCCATTGTTTATCACGGCGAAATTACAATCTGCGGTCTTGCGGACAGACATATTTTCTTCCCGCCCTACTTTATAGAGATGGGACATACAATGCCGACTATTATCGAAAAAGAAAAACAAGATTCAATTCTGGAAACATTTTGCAAAGGCATTCACGCGCTCGATCTTGCCGAAAAAGATAATATCGGAGCTGCGAAAGGCGACATCAAATTAACGGCAAAAGGTCCCATGATTGGAGAAATCGCAGCGCGTCTTTCAGGCGGTTATATGTCAGGATGGACCTATCCGTACTCCTCAGGCGCGCTGCCGATAAAAGGCGCAATTCTCGCCGCGATGGGAAAAAAACCCGAAGGGCTTATCCATCTTAAAAATTGGGTTTGCGCCGAAAGAGCGTTTATTTCGATACCGGGAACAATTAGACAAATAATTGGCGTAAATGATCAAAAGTTAGAATTAAACGGTCAGGGAGCGGAAAATGTCAATGACATTTTTATGCGCATTAAGGAAGGCGATAAAGTCTCTTTCCCGGAGAATAACGTATCAAAATGCGGAAACATCATCGCATCCGCTCAGGACAGAAAAACAGCGGTAAAAGCCGCAGAAAACGCCGCGCGTTCAATCTTAATCAGGCTTGATCCTTCTGACCCTCAAACTGAAGCCTTCCTTTCTGCAAGCACGGCCTTCCCTCCTGACGCTTTCCAATTAACTGACGAATTACGAGAAGCTCTCGAACAACTCCCGGAAACATCCCATGACACAAAGCTACACGAAGTTTTTGGTAAAAGCGCCTCTTTTCCGTCCGTATACTCCGTGATTAAATTCCCAGCCTTCGAAACCTCAAATTTGACCGATTACATGGGCAGAACCGTAAAAGAAGCCATGGACGCGGTGCGGTCTTTGACAGGTTTACCCCTTCTTACACAGGAAACATCGTTGCAGGTCATCCCGGAAAATGCCGAAAATGTAGTAAGGCTTGGCAGGTCCTTCTGGACTGCTCTGATTCGCGGTTCTTATCAGGGAGCGGTTTACTACATCGATAATTTACATCGTTAAAACGGTGTAAACCGCCACAAAGGGAAATTTATGAAAAAATACAGAGCGAAACTACCCACCCTCTTTATAATTTTCACGCTCACCCTGCACACTCCCCTCTCTGCTCTTACCCTCGATGAAACAATAGACACATTAAAAGCAATTTCACCTAATGAGACCGTACAATTCCGCTGGGACCCTCTGTTCCGCGACGGCGTTTTCAACATGGGCGATCATCAGGGCGCTTTTTCGGTCGCGCCGCGTGAAGGTGAAACAGGTTATCTGGTTTTCGATAACCGCGAACTTTTCAATGTTCCACTGCCTTATAACAACAGCGGACATTTAATATTCCCGGAAAACTTTGTCGTCACCTTAAAAAATACCTTTACGCGCCTCTACGAAAACGACATGTCGCGCTTTCGCGTTGCGGTCATTATTATAGATCCCGGGCACGGCGGCAGAGATCCCGGCGCTGTAGGAAATCACCTTATCAACGGAAAAAACCTGAAAGTAAACGAAAAAGATATAGTTCTTGATACGGCAATCGCGCTCAGGGATATGCTCGCAGGCACATATCCCGATAAAAGAATACTGATGACGCGTGATACCGATATCTATCACACTCTGGACTACCGCGCGGAGATGGCAAACGCCGTTACCGTTAGAGACAACGAAGCAGTAATTTTTATCTCGATACACGCAAACGCGGCTCAAAACAAAAACGCAAGGGGCTATGAGGTCTGGCACATAACAACAACAGGTCAGCGCCGCACGCTTTTGGATACTAAAAAACACAATTATTCTTCAGACATAAACGCGATATTAAATCACCTGTTAAACGAGGAATATACAACAGAAAGTATCATGCTTGCCGATTTGATTCTGCAGGGTTTTGCCGATACCTTCGGTTCATCCCTTCCTTCCAGAGGCAGAAAGGCAAACGACTGGTTTGTTGTCAGAAACTCCAGAATGCCGGCAGTCCTTGTCGAACTCGGCTTTGTTTCCAACCGTCAGGATGCCATCCTTATGACAAGCGATGAAGGCTTGCAAAAACTTACAGTTTCGCTGTACAATGGAATAACTAAATTCATTGGAATTTTTGAACGTTAATGAGTAATAAAGCAAACGAGATAATCAAGCAGACCGCCGGTTTTTTTTCCTCAAAATTGAAACGTCGCTTTCTTATAATGGTTATTCTTTCGGTACTGGCTCTTACAGAATTTTTCGTTTTGGGACTTGCGCGAAGGACTTTTGTATTCTATACTGTAAATGACGGGGTTCTAGTTGTTGAAGACCGGATGTTAAAGTATTCCGGCTCCAGAGAAGGCGATATAATCCGTTATACGGAAGAAACGCTTCTTGGACCTGTCGCTCCGGGATTATTGCCGCTTTTCCCTCGGGAAGCGAGGCTTAATTCCTTATTATACCGGAACGGGGTTGTTTTTGCCGATTTTTCGGTGGATGCCGCCCTTCCGCCAGTTGAAGGGGGAAGAACGATAGATAACTTTCGGACCTTTCAAGCCGGAATTTTACGGAATTTTTCGTATGTAAACGATGTTCGCTTCTTTATCGAAGGAAACGCCATTTTTACCGATGAATTCCTGCAGCGTCCGGCGCTTAGCCGGTGATAATTTCGCGATATACCGAAATATCGTGAAATTCTAAAAATTTGAAAATTTTGCGTTTTGCCGTTGACAAAGTGCAATAATTTTAATAAAATTAAGTTAACGAAATTAATTTGAAAGAAGTGTTTTAAAGGAGCTTTACATGAAAAAGTTGCTCATTCTAGTCGTAATTGCGATGATCGCGGTTCCTCTGTTCGCAGAAGAAGGTGTTTTAATCGACTTCTCAGTGCTTACAGCGGATATTAAAGTAAGTTCAGGGCCGAATGATAATAGCGATACGCCCAACCAGAACAAACAAACAATGATGGACTTTTCCCACGTTGCAGGCGGTAGTTTCACCGCTCAACAAAAGTCTTTCATGAGTACCTCCCTTGCCATTCGCAACTGGGAAGTAATTCTTGCATCTTCATCAAGGACAGTTTCCAACGTGTCTTTGAGCTTCACAAGAGAAGCGGCATCAAAAGAATTTGAAACTGTAATGGGCGTAAGAATTCGTTTCCCCATTGAACCGTTCAATTCATGGGCATTGATTAAACCGCCTTTCGACATTCCAGCTTATGAAATGTCAACAGTCGCTGATGACGGCAAAATCACACAGATGGAACACAGCGATGGTATCACCAGCCAGAAGAGCCGCTTCGAATCACAGGAAGACGGCGCCCCCGCTTTCGGCGTAATTAAGAACGTCGGCGTTATCAGAGAAGTAAAAGTCCGCGTATACGGTCTTAACTTCCCCCACGGTCTTTCAACAATCCTTGTTGACGGCATGGGCAACGAAAAAAACGTTTTCATGGGTTACCTTGAATTTGACGGCTGGGGAGAACTTATTTGGAGAAACCCCGCTTACATGCAGGAAGTACGCAACAGAGATTTGAGAATTATTCCTCTTTATCCGTTTAATACTCCCTTTATCAAGTTCGGCGGATTCCTTATCCAGCGCGATGCAGCAAGACCCGGCGGAGATTTCGTAACATACTTCAAAGACGTTGCGATAATCTACGACTTGGCAGTTCTTGATACAGAACGCGACATCAACGATGAATCTGTTTGGAACATTATCCAGACACGCGAAGAAGCCCGCAAAGTATGGGAAATGGAACGCTTTGGTCAGGCTCAGGTACTCCGCTATCTTGAACAGCAGAGACAAGCTTCAGAACTTCCGTTCGGACATCCTGATCGCGAACAGCAGGATTAAGAAATAAAAAGCCTTTAACGGCTTTTCAATAAAGCGCTGTCTGGAAACCGGTTTTTCAGACAGCCTTTTTTTTATTATCGATTAATTTATGAGTAAAACAGGAAAGGATTATATTCAAACAGCTCTGCCGCCAGCATCGCCAATGCCTGCTCCCGAGAAGAACGCGCTTTTTGAAGATTATGAAAAACATTCCGAAAACCGCTATCTGATTGTTAATAAACTAAAAGAAAAAGTGGAAGCTGTTCTTCTTGATCTCGATTCCAACCCTGTTGTAAACGGCAGAATAAAAAACTTTTCCAGTTACTTTTCCAAATATATACGCCTTTTAAAAGCAGGCAACGCGGATCCTAAAATAACAGACCTTATGGGCGTTAGGATCATCTGCCCTTTCATTGAAGATTTGCAGGCAGCAGAAAATTTAATCAAGAAGCACTTTAAGATAATAGAGCGCGAAGTAAAAGGACATTATAATTTCAGCGAATTCGGCTACGAATCCACTCACCTTTTAATAAAAATACCATCCCCTTTGATTAAAAAATACGGTGATCCCGGAACAGACACAGCGGAGATTCAAATACGCACAATTTTACAGGACGCATGGGCGGAAGTTGAGCACGAACTTGTTTACAAAGCCGAGTTCTCTCCTTTTGACGAACCCATGAAACGAAAACTTGCAGCCGTAAACGCAAGTCTTTCACTTGCGGATATTATCTTTCAGGAGATCAGGAGCTACCAGAGAAAATTTACCAAGGAAATGGGAAAAAGACGTGAAAGCTTCTTTCAAAAGATTGAAGAATCTACAGACGATCTTTTATTTGATATTCAACAGGCAAGAACCTCAGTTCCCGTTATTGAATTTGATACTACTGCTTCATCCGACATAGACGACCTTCTTGTAAACGCTTTATCGGCTCATAACCAGAACCGTTTCAACGACGCAATAAATCAATACACAAAAATCCTTGAATTAAAACCCGACAACTTAATAATGTCTATAATTTACAAGCACAGAGGAATGGCATATTTCGCCAGCTCTTTGTACAACGAAGCGATAAACGATTTTACCACATCACTCGAACTGGACCCGGAATCTTACAAAGCCGCTTATTACCGCGGCGTAGTCTATTCGGTATTAAAACAGTATTTAAAGGCAATAGACGATTATACGCTTTCTCTAAAACTCCATCCCTACCAGTCATTCTGCCTTTTCAGGCGCGGACAGGCATATTTTCATATAAGCGACTTCCCCCAAGCGCTCGCAGACTGCGACAATTCCCTCGCCCTTGAACCCGGCAACCAAGCAACAATTAAATTCAAAACCCTGCTTCATGAAAAGTTAAAGATGTAATTTTGATCGAGGCAGGAATCGGACCTGCGACCCACAGCTTAGAAGGCTGTTGCTCTATCCACTGAGCTACTCGACCTGACTTTGATTATATATTTTTTACAAAGCAATGACAACAACACAAGAATATAATTTATAATAGTAATTTACAACGTTTGACCACAACAATGGCGGTTTACGACGTTCCGCCAGAGGCGGAATGTTGTAAACCGCTGCGATAAGCGGCGTTTCACCGAAGGTGAAATGTCGTTTATCGCGTTTATATGCGCCGTTTTAATGGCGCATATAAATCTTTTAGAGACTGATCATCGTGAGAACCATCGCGAAGAGGGCGACTGGTTCTGAAATACCGATAACGCTGATGTATTGGGCAAAGCCTTTTCCGGTTTCCGCTAAGGCATCGCAGGCGAATGCGCCGGCTTTTCCCTGAACGAAAGCGGTAAAACCAATCGCCAAACCTGAGGCAATTGAGAACGCCAGATAGAGAAGTCCGTTTTCCGGGTTCTCAAATGCGGCTGTTTTAATCTGCCCCATCAGAATAAATGCGTAGAATGTCTGTGTTAAAGGAAATC
>Ga0209755_10000458_pt1 | contig 74407 bp, 51 predicted proteins | sample TergutCo191P1_FD_187301 | JGI IMG/M metagenome (GOLD analysis project Ga0209755, IMG submission 187301) | Cornitermes sp. P1 segment gut microbial communities from Petit-Saut dam, French Guiana - Co191P1 (SPAdes) (version 2) | ecosystem: Host-associated > Arthropoda: Insects > Digestive system...
CCCCCCCCCCCCGAGCTAATTCCTTACAGTATATAGACTTACGCGATTTTTTCTGGCAAAAATACCCCTCGAAAAACGGCAAAAAATACGCCGCCAACTTACGTTACAAAAGGAGCCACTTATGAAGAAAACCATGGTTTTGATGGGAACCGTCCTGGTTCTCGGCCTTGCGCTTGCCGGCTGCCCGTCGAACAACGACCCGATGCCCCCAGAGCTTCCCGTTTTGACGGGGACGGTGACCATAGAGGGAACCGCCCAGGTGGGGCAGACGCTTAGGGCGAATATTGCCGCCCTTGGGGACATTAGTACACCTTCCTTCCAGTGGAGGCGGATTACAGGGGCCGGCGAAACAAACGTTGGCACGAACAGCGGCATGTATGTTTTGCAAGCCGATGACGAGGGCCATTTCATTAGCGTAACGGTAACCCACGCTGGCTTTTCGGGCAGCGTTACCAGCACGACAGCTGTAGGCCCCGTTGCCGGTGCCCCCAGTTACGACTGCGCGAATTGCAACGACATTGGGTGCCCCGTATGCGACCCAGATATCGTGGAAGTACCTGGAACTACCCTGGCCGACCAGCTTGCCTGGTTGCGGGCTACCGCGCAGAGCGGCGGTGCGTACAGCATCGAGCTAGGCGCTGATGAATACATTGCCCCTTACCTGGCAGTGTTGCCAACAGGCAGAAGCAATCTTACCATCACCCTTCTTGGCGGCGGGGCAATGCGTACCCTCAGCCTCTCCCAACAGGGGAGCTTTTTTACCATAGGTGAAGGCATAACCCTGGTGCTGGGCAACAACATAAGCCTTTACGGCATAAGCATGAACGCAAATCCCCTCGTTAGGGTAGACAGGGGGGGATCCCTAATCATGAATAGCGGGGCAAGGATTGCAGGCAACATAGGCCCCTTTTCGTGGGATGGCGTTCGTCGTGGAGGGGTGCTTGTAAATGATGGCGGGACTTTTGCCATGTACGGTGGAGAGATCACCGGCAACGCTGGGTCTGGTGGCAATGGGGTGTTTAATTATGGCGTATTTCATATGCATGGCGGGGAAATTTCTGGCAATAGTGGCGATGGGGTGTTTAGTTATGGCGTATTTCACATGCATGGCGGGGAGATTTCTGGTAACAGTAGCAGTGGGGTTAGTGGTAGTGCATTTCACATGCATGGTGGGGAGATTTCTGGCAACAGTGGCGGCGGGGTGCATGTGTGGAGTAGTGGCAGCTTCGCCATGTACGAAGGGAGAATCTCTGGTAATACCACAAACATTGGCGGCGGCGGCGTATCGGTTTCTGGGGGAGGAACATTTACCATGCGTGGTGGGGAAATCTACGGTAATACCTCCGATACTAGTGGCGGCGGCGTATCGGTTTCTACGGGAGGAACATTCACCATACACGGCGGGGAAATATCTGGCAACGATACTCGTGGCAACGGCGGCGGGATAGCAACATGGGGGGAAGGTAATACCTTTACCATGTACGGTGGAAAAATCTCTGGCAATACCGCTGCGGGTGACGGCGGCGGGGTGCATGTTGGCGAAGACGGGACCTTTATCATGCGTGGCGGGGAAATCTCTGGCAATACCGCAAGCAGTGGCGGCGGCGTGGCGAATCATAATGGCACTTTCCAAATAAGCAATGGGACTATTTTCGGCAACGAGCCTGTGCTGGCAGGGCTTGGAAATTCGGCCTTCAGTGGTGCGGCTTTGTTCAATTATCATTGGGGATATCATTGGGGATGGGCGGCTCCCCCCACATCCCAGCGCGGCACGTTCAACGATGCCGGCGTGTTCGACCGCTTGGGTGATTTGGCCAATACCGACAACACCATACGAGTGGTGAACGGTGTTTTCCCCCTGCACGACTGCGATCTTGACGGGCATATCTGGGGCGGTTGGTCGGTGACAACCCCGCCCACGTTTACATCGCCGGGCGAGAAAACAAGGACTTGCAATGAATGCGGGGACACCGACACGCACACCATTCCCCAGTCCAAGCTGGTTACCGTACCCGGGCTTACCCTTGCCGAACAGCTTGAGTGGCTAAGGCTTAACGCCCAGAGTGGCAACTACTACATCGTCGAAATAGGCGGCGATGAACATATTACCCCTGCCCAGGCGGAACTTCCCGGCTATGTTTGGGGCATTTCCATTACCCTTCGCGGTATCGGGGGAATGCGTACCGTCAGCCTTGCCAGCAATGGGAGCCTTTTTGACATAGGTTCTGGCGTTACCTTGATACTGGACGAAAACGTTACCCTACAGGGCAGGGCTGACAATTCTTGGGATGAACTGGTATGGATAGGAGATGGTGGCACCCTAGTTATGAACGATGGATCAAGGATTATCGGTAATTATGGTGGGGTGTATGTTGGGTATGGCACGTTTATTATGTACGGCGGCGAAATCTCTGGCAATAGCGTTGGGGTGTCTGTTTGGGATGGTACGTTTGCCATGCATGGGGGTGAAATCTCTGGCAACACCAGCGCTGGGGTGTATGTTAGGTACGGCACGTTTGCTATGTACGGTGGTGAAATCTCCACCACCGGGCATGGGGTGTATGTTAGGTATGGCATATTTGCCATATACGGCGGTGAAATCTCTGGCAATAGCGTTGGGGTGTCTGTTATATATGGCACGTTTGCCATGCATGGCGGTGAAATCTCTGGCAATATCGAGCATGGGGTGTTTGTTATTTGGGATAGCACGTTTATTATGCACGGTGGTGAAATCTCTGGCAATGGTAATGGGATGGCTATTTGGGGTCATGGTACGTTTGCCATGTACGGTGGTGAAATCTCTGGCAATAGCGGTTCTGGGGTGTCTGTTGGATATGGCACATTTATCATGCACGGTGGTGAAATCTCCAGCAATGGTGGTGGGGTGAATGTTGGGAATGGCACGTTTACCATGCGTGACGGTGGAATCTCTGGCAATAGCTATTCTGGGGTGGGTGTTTATGGTGGCACCTTTACCATGTACGACGGTGGAATCTCCGGCAATAGCGGTTCTGGGGTGGATATTGGGGGTAATGGTACGTTTGCCATGTATGATGGTAAAATCTCCGGCAATAGTGGTTCTGGGGTGCGTATTTGGAATGGTACGTTTGTCATGCATGATGGTAGAATCTCCGGCAATACTGCCACTGGTGTCTGGAGCGGCGGCGGTGTAACTGTTGGTGCAACTGGTAGTGATGGTACCTTCGCCATGTATGGCGGTGAAATCTCTGGCAATATTGCCACTGGTGCCTGGGGCAGCAGCGGCGGGGTGCGTATCACTCGGGGCACGTTTGCCATGTATGGCGGTGAAATCTCTGGCAATATCGCTAGTGGTAGCTATGGCAGCGGCGGTGTATATGTTGACTATCATGGGACATTTTCCATGCATGACGGTAAAATCTCTGGCAATACTGCCACTGGTGCTTGGAGTGGCGGCGGGGTGTATGTTTCCTTTCAGGGCACCTTCCACATAAGCAACGGGCTTATTCATGGCAGCGATGCGGAGTGGGGACTCGGAAACATGGGCAATCCTGCGGCATTATTCTGCTCTGGCACAACCCAGCGCGGCAGGTTCAGCGATGGCGTTTTTACCTCGCTAGGCACAATAAGTTCCACCGACAACACCATACACGTGGTAAACGGCCAAGTCGTGCGCGGGGAAGCGGGCTTTACCATTAGCCTTGCGGACTTCATCGACATGGCGCCGGGCTACATAACAGGCCCGATCCTCAACCTTGCGGACGGCCAGGCCGAAACCTACATCACCGTGCTTGTTGACCGCGAACGGTACAGGGTGGACGGTATAAGGTGGTTCTTTGACGGAAGGGAAATAACCGGGGCGGCGGTTTCCGCAAATGGGGAAACCCTTACCATAGGCCCGATAATCCACGGCAGTATGCTGGGGGCGGGTACGCACCGGGTGACGGTGGTTGTAAGCATAAACGGCAGGCCGTACAGCAGGGTAATAACCTTTACGGTGCTGCAGTAAATCAAGGAGGAACGATTGATGAAAAACATGAAGCCGACCTTTGGGCTTTCCAAGGGCTACAGCTGCAGGGCGGGTGCCCTTGCGGTGCTGTCCGCCGTATGTTTGTTGGTGGTTTTGTCAGGATGCCAAAACCCGGCTATGCCGCCCGACGCGGCGGGACACGGGCTTGGCAGCCTTTCGCTTACGATTAACGGGCAGGGCACCGGTCGGACGGTTATGCCGAACTGGCCCGATTACAATGATTTTGTCAGCTTCGAGCTGGAATTCCTTCCCAATGCCGCTTGCGGCTTCGGCAACGATCCGCCGGCCATAATAAGCCTGACGGCGCTTTCCGGTACGGTGGAGCTGGCTGCGGGAACCTGGGATCTTAGCCTGACCGCATTCGTGGCCGGCCTGGCGGGGCAGGCGGCCCGCGAAATGGCCAGGGGTGAGCTGTCCGGTATTGTGATAAGCTCTGGAAGGAATGTTGAAAAAGACATTACGCTACAGCCGATTGCCGGGGGGCGGGGGCTGTTCTCCTGGGACATAAGCTTCCCCACCAGCGGCATAGCCGCCGTCACGTCCGCCAGAATGGAGATTACCGCCTGGGCGGGCGGCACGGGGCCAAGGGTCTATTACCTTGTCGGCGGCGGCGGGACGCCGCTTCCCAACCCAGGCAGCCTTGAACTGGACACGGGCGAATACTTCGTGACAATTATGCTAAGCAACAGCCTGGGGAGGGTGGCGGTAAGCGAGATACTGCATGTCTGGCGGAACATGGAAAGCCACCTCGGGGGTGCCAGGGCGACCTTTACCGCCGAAGATTTTTCCTCCACCATGCCGTTGGGTCTTATCGGCAGGTGGCATTTGGGGGGCGGGGAATTCGCCCCCTTTATGTACGAGTTTACGGCAGACGGGCGCATGGTTACGGCGGGCAACCTGCTGCGCAGGGTAGTTGTAAGCGGAAACAGCATTGCCGCCTTTTACGGCGCCGATGTCCTGGGAACGGCGGACTTTGCAAGCCACGGCAATACGCTGACGCTTTCCAATATTACGGGGGCTGCCGGCTTCGTGCCCGGTGTGCATTACAGGCGCGATATCACCTATACCGCGTTTGCCAACAACACGGCAAACACGACCGCCATTAACTTTGAGTTCAGCCACTCGGTTTCGCTGCTTAGCGTGGGCGACATCATGGTTGTCGGCGGGACCGGCGCGGTGGAGACGGGCGCATTGACCGGCGGCGGGACATCCTGGTCGCTGGAGCTTACCACTTTAAGAGCCGGAAACGTATGGGTTTCGATAGACAGGCCCGGGATTGACGGCGGTGCAAGGGCGGTGGCGGTTTACCCCATTACATGGACCGTAAGTGCCAACACCGCCGCAAACACAAGCGCAATTAGCTTTTGGTTCAGCTACCCGGTTTCGGACTTGACCCTAGACGAGGTTAGGCTTGCCGACGGAACCGGCTCTGTAGAGGTGGGTGCATTGACCGGCGGCGGGGCATGGTGGTCGCTTGCGCTTGCCGTCTTAAGCGCTGGGAACGTGGCGGTTTCGATAGACAGACCCGGAATTGAAGCCGTGTCGAGGACGCTTGCGGTTCACCCAATTACCTGGGCCGCAGCCGCCAACAACGCCGCAAACACAACCGCCATCAATTTTGTTTTCGGCGCTTCCGTCCCAGGGCTTACTGCGGACCACATTGGGGTTGCGGACGGAACCGGAAGGGTAAGCACAGGGGCGCTTACCGGTGGCGGTACATCGTGGACGCTGGAGGTTACAGTTTTAAGCGCTGGCGAGGTATGGGTTTGGCTTGACAAACCGGGGATTCAAGGAGGCACAAGGGGGGTGGCTGTTCACCCAATTTCCTGGGCCGCGGCCGCCAACAATGCCGCAAGCACAAGCGCAATAAACTTTGTTTTCGGTGTTCCCGTTTCGGGGCTTACTGCGGACCACATTGGGCTTGCCGACGGAACCGGCATGGTAACAAGGGGCGCACTGACCGGCGATGGCACGTCGTGGACGCTGGAGATCACAGTTTTAAGCGCCGGCGAGGTATGGGTCTGGCTTGACAAGCCGGGAATTTACGGTGGCACAAGGGGGGTTGCGGTTCACCCAATTACCTGGACCGCTACCGCAAATGACCTAAGAACCACGACCGCTATCAACTTTGATTTCGGTGTTCCCGTTACGGGACTTACCGCAGACCACATTGGGTTTGCACCTGGAACCGGCGCGGTAAGCCCAGGCGCATTGACCGGCAGCGGCACATCATGGACCTTGGAAGTTAGCGTTTTAAGCGCTGGGGAAGTATGGGTTTGGATAGACAAACCTGGAATCGAAGCTGGTGCAAGAACGGTAATGGTTTACGATGCCCCAAGGGAATACTTCGCCATTGGCTTTGCGGACTTCGTGGACATGGCGCAGTACCTTAATGTCCCAATCGCAGGCCCAAGCATCCGCCTTTTCGGCAGCCAGGGGGAAACCACGGCGAACATTACCCTGACCAACCCAGGTCAGTTCGACACTGGCAGTATAAGGTGGATCTTCCAGGGAACCCAAATTACCGGGGACATGGTTTATGGCAGTTACGGGGAAACCCTTATCCTGGGCCCAAGAATTCACGGCAGTCTACTGGGATTCGGGACACATTTTTTGACGGTGGAAGTGAAGGTAAACGGCGTGCCGTACAGCAGGCTTATTACCTTTACGGTGGTGCGATAAAAAGGAGGAACGAGAAATGAAAAATACATGTGCTTTTTGGACCCTGGTTGCCGCCTGCCTTCTGTTGGTTTTGTCCGGATGCCGAGGCCCGCTTGGGCAGCATGGCACTGCGGGAAACGAGTCTGGAACGGGCAGCCTTTCGCTGTCGATTAGCAGGCAGGGGCTGGGGCGGACGATTATGCCGGAAACCACGCTGGGCGATTTTGTCGAGTTCCGCCTAGAGTTTGCCGCAATGTCCGCCGGCAACACAGACTTTGGCATAAGCTGGACTAGTGATGGAACCCTGGGTAGTCCCGATACGATCACCGACACGGTTGCGCTTCATGCGGGTACTTGGAACTTGTACGTAAGGGCCTACCTGGCAGGCGGCGATGGGGATGAAGCCCGTAAAGCTGCGGTGGGCAGCATTGAAGGTATCGAGATTCCTGCCAGGGAAACCGTTGCCGGCAATGTCAGGCTTTATCCCATCCCCCAAGGCAAGGGAAGGTTTAGCTGGGACATTGGCTTCCCCGAAAATGTTGCCAGAATCGAGATTGTTGTTACCGACCCTTCCGGGGCCAACATTCCCGGGCTGGGTGCGATAATTTTTGACATTCCCGCTGGCGAAACGGAATGGGCCGACTATGCGAATTTGCCTGCTGGTCGATACCGCGCCATTTTTACGCTAATAAACAAGCATGGGGAAAGGGCGGTGGCAAGCGAAATTCTGCATGTCTACCAAAACATGGAAAGCAACTTTGCAAGAACTTTCGGGGGCCAACATTTTATTGTTCCGCTGCTTAACACCATCCTGAACACATGGGACGGTTCCCGGTGGAACCTGGTCGAAGAAGGAATAAGGGCGGAGTATTTTTACCTTTTGGGCATCAAAGGCGTATATGCCGATAACTTTGCCGCCATTGCCGACTGGTTCACAGATCTGGCTTCCCCCGCCACGGTTCCCAATAATTTGGAAGGATTAAAGGCACTGGTCGATGCCGCGTTAATAGGCATGGGTGCGGATGCGGATTTTGCTGCCAGAAGTTTTGCGAACAGGGCAGAAGCACAGGCATCTATTGCCGAATGGCCTGCGAATGGTACCGTAGTAAGGTTTGTGTGGGTAGATGACTATACGCTTACCCTAGTCTTGGGTGTTTATGAAGTTAAAATAGTCTTCGACAATGCCGTTCTTCTTCCTGGGGCACCAGTACCTGGGCTTACCCTTTACCAGCAGCTTGCCTGGTTGCGGAATTATGCGCAGAGTGGCAACCGCTACCTTGTCGAGCTAAGCGGCGATGAAACTATTGTTCCCTTAAATGCGGCGTTGCCAATTGGCAGAAACGATCTTGTCATAAGCCTGCGCGGCACTGGACAGATGCGCTACCTTAGCCTAGGCGCGACCGGGAACCTCTTTACTGTTGATGCCGGCGTAACGCTTGTACTGGCCGAGAACATTACGCTAATGGGACGCGGCCCCACTGCTAATCCCCCCACTGCGAGCAACAACACGCAACTGCTGCGGGTGAACAGCGGCGGCACCCTGGTTATGAACTGGGGATCGAGGATTACTGGCAATACTGTTACAAGCCCTCTTGGTGTTGATAATGCTGGCGGCGTGCGTGTAAATGCCGGCGGAAGGTTTGTCATGTACGGTGGGGAAATATCGCGCAATAATTTTAATGCAAGCTTTAACCACGGCGGTGGCGTCGACGTTTTCGGCGGGACATTTGAAATGCGTGATGGGATAATCTACGGCAACAACACCAATGGCTCGGCTGGCGGCGGCGGCGTGCGTGTACATGCAGGCGGCATTTTCCGAATGAGCGGGGGGCTTATCTACGGCAGCGATGCGCCTGCTGGGTTCCCAAACACGACGGCCACTGGTGTGGCTGCCTCCTTATCCCTTGCCGTCGGCGCGACGGTTCAGCATGGCACATTCGGCAACGGCGCTTTCAACTTGCTGGGCGATTTTACCAGTAAAGTCCGCACCATAGAGGTGAGGAACGGCGTGCTGATCCGGCCTGTACCTCTTGTCAAGGACTTTGTCCGCGTGGATGGCGGGACTTTCCTAATGGGGAGTTGTCCTACAGGCCAAAACACAACGCCCATGCGCGAGGTTACGCTAAGCGGTTTCTACATGAGCCGGTTTCAGCTAACGCAGGGGGAGTGGTATGACGTGATGGGGACAAATCCTAGCAATTTCCATGGAGGACATTCGGCTATTGTTGCGGCTGGCGCAAACTGGCGGAATCTTCCAGTGGAACAGGTAAGCTGGTACGATGCCATAGTATTCAGCAACTGGCTTAGCATACAGCGGGGACTGACACCCGCATACAGCATAAACGGCAGCACGAACCCCGATGACTGGGGGTCGGTGCCGACGAGCAGTAACGCGACATGGAACGCCGTTGTAGTGGTACCAGGTTCCACAGGCTACCGCCTGCCGACCGAGGCGCAGTGGGAGTTCGCGGCTCGTGGCGGAATAGTATGCCAGGGGAATTTCGTCTTTTCTGGAAGCGACACCGCCGGCGAAGTAGCGTGGTACGGTGGAAACAGTGGAGGAAGAACGCATGAGGTTGGAACGAGGCAGCCAAATGCCCTGAGCCTGTACGACATGAGCGGCAACGTGTTGGAATGGGTCTGGGATTGGTCTGGTGCATACCCGAATTTTCCAGAGACCGACCCCACGGGCGCGTCCTCGGGGTCTTTCCGCGTGTATCGCGGCGGGAACTGGTTCATCTCGGACTGGGAGGTCCGTTCGGCGTTTCGGAACCTCGGCTCCCCGGCTGCCCGGGGCACCACTCTTGGTTTCCGTCTTGTCCGCCCCTTTCCCCCCTTGCAAGGAACCGTAAGTATAACTGGAATCCCGCAGGTGGGGCAAACGCTTACCGCAAACACGGCAAACCTTGTTGGCAGCGGAGACATTAGCTTCCAGTGGAGGAGAGGAACCGCCAATGTGGGGACGAACAGCAGCACCCATGTTTTGGGGACCGCCGACCTGGGCAGTACCATTACAGTAACGGTAATCCGTGCGGACAATTCCGGCAGTGTTACCAGCCCCGTCGGCCCTATAGTTGCCGACACCGACCCCACACCCTCGCCAGGTTTCATCCGCGTGGATGGCGGGACTTTCCTAATGGGGAGTTGTCCTACAGGCCAAAACGCAACGCCCATGCGCGAGGTTACGCTAAGCGGCTTCTACATGAGCCGGTTTCAGCTAACGCAGGGGGAGTGGTATGACGTGATGGGGACACGTCCCAGCTTTTTCGATGGGACTAACGTTTCTGGAGCTGGAACGGCAACGACGACCTTTGAATGGCGGAACCTGCCCGTGGAAACTGTAAGCTGGTACGATGCCATAGTATTCAGCAACCGGCTTAGCATAAAACGTGGTCTGACCCCCGCATATAGCATAAACGGGAGCGCGAACCCCGATGACTGGGGGCCTGTGCCCGTGCCGCCAAATTGGAACAATCCCATATGGGCTGCCGTCGTAGTGGTACCAGGTTCCACAGGCTACCGCCTGCCGACCGAGGCGCAGTGGGAGTTCGCGGCTCGTGGCGGGATTGTATGCCAGGGAAATTATACTTTTTCTGGAAGCGACACCGCCGCCGATGTTGCGTGGTTCACGAGTAACAGTGGAGGAAGAACGCATGAGGTTGGAACGAGGCGGCCAAATGCTCTGGGCCTGTACGACATGAGCGGCAACGTGTTTGAAAGGGTCTGGGACAGGTGGGGTACATACCCGAATTTTCCAGAGACCGACCCCACGGGCGCGTCCTCGGGGTCTAACCGCGTGATTCGCGGCGGGGGCTGGAACGGCTCGGACTGGTACGTCCGTTCGGCGGCTCGGATCAGCGGCGGCGACCCGGCTATCCGGAGCAGCCATGTTGGTTTCCGTCTTGTCCGCCCCTAGTTTAACAGGCTCAAGTTAAGGTGCAGGTTCCGGCGTAATGCCCGACCCACCGCTGGTGGCGGCGGGTCCCCTGCGGCCTGGAAGGTCAACGCGCGGGTGACAGACACCAGGTTTTAAGGCTTTTCGCGCATGGTGTCTGTCACCAACGGGCGCGCGGGGTGTCAGACACTCAAACCGCCTTAACACGGCCTCGAGTGTCTGACACCTGCGCCGCGCCTGGTAACCATGGTGGGACTGGTACACTGCGGTGGGCTTGATCCCCGTTTCCTAACTGGCGACATCAACGATGGGCGTGGTGGGTATGGAGAGCCAGGCTCTTCTGGCATCGCTGGCAGAAATGATTGGTAAAACTTGACAATGGAGGACTTTTTATGAGAAACACGCACAAGCTTTTCGGGAACCCCAAGCTGTTCCGCATGGCGAAAATTCCCTTCCTGCCCCTCGTACTTGTGGCGGCAATCGGGCTCGCCTTCGCCGCCTGCGAGGGCCCCATGGGCCCACAGGGCGAGCGCGGCGAGCAGGGGGAACAGGGACCCCAAGGCCCGCAGGGCGGACAGGGGCAACAGGGACCCCAAGGCCCGCAGGGCGAACAAGGGCCCGCAGGAACCTCGCCAAGCATTACGATTTGCCCGGAAAGCGGCAACTGGGTTATCAACGGCGTTGTCACCGACTTCCCCTCAAGGGGCGAGGCGGGGCAGGACGGCACGGCTCCCAGCGTTACGATTTGCCCGGAAACTGGCAACTGGGTTATCAACGGCGTTGTCACGGATTTCCCCTCAAGGGGCGAAGCGGGGCAAAACGGCCAGGGCGGGACACCGCCAAGCGTAACCGGCATTACGCTAAGCCCCCAAACCGCTACCGTCGCAATCGGCGGCACGCAGAATTTTACCGCGACGGTTACGGGAACCAATGCCCCGCAGGGCCTTGCCTGGTCGCTTGACGGGGGCGGGCCATCCACCATCAATGCCGCCGGCGTTCTGTCGGTGGCCGCCACGGAAAGCCGCGCGACGCTTACGGTACGGGCTAGCTCCACGGCGGCCGGCTTTACGCATGTGAGCGGGACGGCAAGCGTTACTGTTACCGCAGGCGCGCTGCCCGGCCTAATCCCCGTCCCCGGCGCGAGCCTTGTCGAACAACTGGGATGGTTGGAGGCCAACATGCGCGACGGCAATTCCTATCTTATCGAAATAGCAAGCAACGAAACCCTCCTCCCCATCCCGCTGGTATTGCCTGCAAGCTGGACGGGTGTTACCCTAACGCTTCGCGGCATTGGGGGAATGCGTAGCATTGGCCTTCCCACTGCGGCAGGCGCCGCCAACTTCGGGTCCCTGTTTTCCATAGGTTCTGGTGTTACCTTGGTGCTGGACAGCAATGTTACCTTGCAGGGCAGGAGCAACAATACCAACAGCCTGGTACGGGTGGGCGGCGGCGGCACCCTAATCATGAACGCCGGGTCTAGGCTTACCGGCAATAGTGGAAGCCCCGCCCAGTTTCACGGCAGCGGCGTGCACCTTGAAGGCGGCGGGGTTTTTACCATGAACGGCGGGGAGATCTCCGGCAACAGCTTTGCTTCCATTGTCTCCGACGGCGGCGGCGTGTATGTTGCCGGCGGCGGCCTGTTTACCATGAACGGCGGGGTAATTTCCCACAACAGTGGCCGCGACGGCGGCGGTGTGGCCGTCGATGTGAACGGGATATTCGACATGCATTACGGGGCAATCCACAGCAATTCCAGCAGCCGCTATGGCGGCGGCGTGGCCAACGCGGGCACCTTTACCGTGAACGACGGCCTAATAACCGGCAATTCCTCCGGATCCTCCCTTTCTGGCAACAGTGGCGGTGGGGTGGCTAATATGGGGACCTTTACCATGCGCAGGGGGACAATATCCGGCAACACCAGCAGGGGCAACGGCGGCGGGGTAGTTAACGCGGGCACCTTCAATATGTACGACGTGGCAGTCTTTATGAACTCCGCCGATAACCACGGCAACGGCGGCGGGATAGCTAACCTGGGCACTTTCAACATGCACGGCGGAACGGTTTCCGGTAATTCCGTTGCCAATATTGCCGGCAGCTCTGCGGGCGGTGCCGGGGTGTATACTGCGGCTGTCTTTAATATGTACGACGGGATAATATCCGACAACACCGCCCATGCCGGTATGTCCGTTGGCGGCGGTGTGTATGTCCGCTGGAGTTCGGGGTACTTTAACATGCGCAACGGAACAATATCGGGCAATAGTGCCGGGCGTACCGGCGGGGGCGTAAGGGTAGACCACAACGGCACCATCCGCATAAGCAACGGGCTTATTTACGGCAACGAGGGGACGCTTAGGAATACAAGCGGATTGGCAGGTGCGGCATTGTCCACATTTTTTGGCGGTGAAAACCATGTCCAGTACGGCACATTCAACGCCGCCGGTGTTTTTACCATAGCAGGCACCTCCAGTTTAACCAGCATCGACTACACGATAGAGGTAAGAAACGGTGTTTTGATACGACCGCAGTTGTAGGGGAAAATCAATCAACAGGTTCCCTGCGCCTTACCTGTCTCACGCACCCCCAGCAGCAACACTGGGGGTGGCTGGGACAAGCCTTCCCTGAATAAACAGGTCGAATTTTTCGCTCAGGGTCATGATACTACCCTGCATCTTGGCAATCTCAACCTTGACATCGCATATCTCGGCGTTCATATCGGTTCTCAGGCTGTTTATCTCGGAGATTATCTGTTCATGTTTTCTGTCATGCCCGATGGATTTAAGTTCAAAGTCGCGCACCGGTTTTTGGGTCACAAACCACACCCCACCCACGGTTATCAGAAACGTGGCGACTGAGATGAGCAAGGTAATGGGTATAGCTATCGTTTCCATGCCATAAGCATACGGGAAAGCCCCGTCAAAAGTCAATCGCTTTGCAAATTAGCCTTGGCTATCCCGCAAAGTGATGCCCAATAGCGTTCCCTGCCTTTTTTTACCGGGTGTTGACTTTTTCCGCGGATTAACCTATACATGATGTACCCTCTTACCTGCACACAAGGAGAGTTTGGTGTGAACAAAAGACAGGGCATCTTTGCCGTCCTTGCAGCAGTTGCAATCCAGCTTATAATCGGAATTGCGTACCTTTGGAGCCTGTTTCAAACCGGCATAGCCAACAGCCTTTTTGATGGTGACAACGCCGCGGCGGGGCTTACCTTTTCCCTTTTGCTTGCAACGCTAACGATTGGAAGTGTAATAGCCGGCAAATTGGATGCCAAATACTCAACCCGTATTGTCGTTTTTGCCGGTGGCATTATTCTTAGCCTTGGCTTCTTCCTTGCTTCATTTGTAACGGCGGAAGTTTCATGGCTGCTTTGGGTGACTTACGGTGTCATGGGCGGTGTCGGGATGGGTTTTACCTACGCCACGACGATTGCCTGCGCCCAGAAATGGTTCCCCCACAAGAAAGGCTTTGTCACTGGCATAATCGTCTCCGCACTTGGCTTCGGCGGCGTTGTCTTTGCCTTTGTCATTGAAAACCTGATACGGGTCTTTGGTGGGGAAGGCGTTGGGGAGCCACGGACGTTCATGGTTCTAAGCGGCGTTTTCCTGATCGTGTGCACGGTCGGAAGCCTGTTCCTAAAAACACCCCCGACACCAGTTTTACCGCCCAACGCCACTGGTGCGGCGGCAAAGGTAACGACCAATTACCTGCCCAGGGAAATGCTTAAGACCCCGCAGTTTTATTTGCTTACAGGCACGTTGCTTGTCGCCTGCATTGGCGGACTTATGATAATAAACTTCGCAAGGCCGATAGCGGTTGCGAAGGGACTCGAAGAAACCGCCACAATCGGCGTACTGGTAATTTCCATGTTTAATTCGGCAGGCCGTGTAATCTGGGGCATGGTCTCGGATAAAATAGGCCGGCTGAATACCATCATCATATTGCTAATCGGGTCCGCAATCCTTTCCCTTTTTATGAACCTGGCTGTAAGCTACTGGGTTTACGTGCTGATTGCGTTTATCGGGTTTTTCTACGGTGGCCTTTTAAGCAACTTTCCGTCCTTGGCTGCCGACACCTTTGGGACAAAGTACATGGCCTCCAATTACGGAATCATCCTTTTGGGTTTTGGTGCCGGGGCAATTATTGCCTCGCAGGTTGCAGGCTTCTATAACAACCTTGCCGTCGAGGCGATGAATATTGACCTTATGTTCCCGGCGTTCATGATTGCGTCGGCCTGTGCGGTTGCCGGGATTGTCATGATGCTGGTGTTTAAGAAGATAGTCAGACGGGCTAACTAGCATGAAGGAAGGAGACATGCAAGACTACAAGGAATCCTGGAAAATATGGGTAGCCGATGCGCTCAATGCGTTGGCAAAGGAATTGGGCGTGGAGGCGGACATAAGTACCGCACAGGTTGCCGCCGAAAATCCCCCAAGCCCGGAAATGGGGGATATAGGTTTCCCCATGTTTGCCTACGCAAAAACGTTTCGCAAAGGGCCGCCAGTCATCGCCCAGATGGTCTGCGAAAAGCTTGCCCAGGATAGTAGGGAAAAAAGTGGCAGGTTTGAGGCGCAGGGGCCTTACCTTAACGTCAGGCTCGATCGGGCGCTCGTGGCAAAAGGCGTTCTTGCGCAAATCCTTGGAAGCAAGGACGACGGCTTTTCCTTCGGCAGGCCTGGCACTTTGGCTGGGAAAAAAATCGTCGTGGAATTTTCCAGCCCCAACACCAACAAGCCCCTGCACCTGGGGCATTTGCGTAACGATGTTCTTGGCGAAAGCATCTCTCGCATACTTGCGGCCTGCGGTGCGGACATGCGAAAGCTGTGCATCATCAACGACAGGGGTATACACATCTGCAAGTCGATGCTGGCCTACAGGGAACATGGGCAGGGCAAAACGCCCGAGTCCGAAGGGACAAAGAGCGACCACTTTGTGGGCGAGTGGTATGTTTGTTTCAGCAAGGCATTGAAGAAAGAGACCGATGAACTGATGCAAGGGTCGGGGTTAAAAAAGGAAGAGGCCGAGGCCCGTGCGCCGCTTATGGCCTGTGCCCAGGAACTTCTGCGAAAATGGGAAGCTGGGGACACCGAGACCGTGGAACTGTGGAAGACCATGAATTCCTGGGCCATCGAGGGCATGAAGGAAACGTACAGGCGTACTGGCATTTCCTTCGACAAGTTTGATTTTGAAAGCAACACCTGGCTTTTGGGTAAGGACGAGGTGCTCAAAGGTCTTGAAAAGGGCATTTTCTACCGCCAGGACGACGGGGCGGTTGCCGTTGATCTTAGCGAGGAAAAGCTTGACAAGAAAATTCTCCTTCGCAGCGACGGCACCTCGATCTACATTACCCAGGATTTCGGGACGGCGATAAGCCGCTACGAGGAATGGCCTTTTGACAGGATGATCTATGTCGTAGGTTCCGAGCAGCAGTATCACTTTAAGGTGCTGTTCGTTTTGTTAAACAAACTCGGCTATTCCTGGGCGAAAGACCTTTACCATCTTTCCTACGGCATGGTTAACCTTCCCGAAGGCAAAATGAAAAGCCGCGAGGGAACGGTTGTCGATGCCGACGATTTGATCGATAGGCTTAGGGACATGGCACTTGCCGAGATTAAAGAAAAGGAACGTGAGGAAAAAGTTGGCGACCCGATGGATGTTTCGGAGAAGGTTGCCTTGGGTGCGTTGCACTACTACCTTTTATCTACAAGCCCTTCTAGGGATATGCTTTTCGATCCGGCCGAATCCCTTTCCTTCAACGGCAACACAGGCCCCTATCTGCAATACATGGGTGCCAGGATCTCGTCCCTGCTTCGCATGAGTGCCGGGCAAGAGGCGACAGGCAACGGTGCGGACGGCAAGGAATTCTCGCTGCTTACATCCGACCCCGAGTGGGAACTTGTCAAAACGCTTGCCGTTTACCCACAGGCCGTAGGCGAAGCCGCCGCCGCCCTTGACCCTTCACGCCTGGCCGCCTATCTCTACGAGCTTTCCAAGGGCTTCAGCCGTTTTTACCACGACTGCCCTATACTCAATGCGGACAAGCCCGAACTGTCACTTGCAAGGCTTGGCCTTTCAAGGGCGGTGCTACGGGTCTTGCAGGATGCGCTGAACCTGATCTGCGTGCCCTTCCTGGAAGCTATGTAGCGGGTTGTTTAAAAATGGCAGGCAGCGGGACTCGCCCAAAGGGAAGTATTTTTATCCCTTCCTATGTGCTCCAATTCGCCGTTCCTGCGGTAAGCGCCCCATACCTTGCCATCCTGCTGCGGGATTTGGGCTACAGCCCCATCTGGGTGGGGATACTTTTGGGGGTATTTGCCGGGGCGGGAATAGTGGGCCCTTTTGCTTTTGGCTACTGGGCGGACAAAGTCGGGAATTATCGCTACGCCTTGGTTGTTTCGGCCATAATCCCCACCCTCCTTGCAGTTCCCTTGGTGACATGGGTTCACCCCGCGTTAAGTATCATCTTTCTGGCACTTATGGCCTTTGGCTTTCGGGCTGCCGTTGCCCTTCTCGATTCGATAACCACCATTCAGATAGGCGAAACCGGCAATTACGGCAGGATACGGGTGTGGGGATCGGTCAGTTTTATAGCCGTTACCCTGTTTCTCCAGCTAAGCCCTTTCCTGCGCCCCGACAACGCCAGGAACATCGCCCTGTGGCTAACCCTGTTTTCCGCAATGTCCGTAGTGCCGTTCCTTTTCCTGCCGAAAGCCTCCCTTAGTTCTTCGACTGGGGCTAGGGCTGGCGGTAAGAATGCGGAAAAAGGCCTCCCCATTTTTTCGGCCTATGTCCTTGGGGGGCTGGGGATTATTTTTGCAATCTCTTTTTCCATGTCGGCGGTCTACAGCTACTTCCCACTGTACCTGACCGAGGTGTTGGAGTGGGACGTGGTGGGCCTGATGTTTGCCATTGGCGCGGCATCGGAACTCCCCGTTATCTTTCTTTCCGCCGCCCTTATTCGTCGTTTTGGCCCATTGGCCCTGCTAGCCGTGTCTGCCGCCGGGGTTAGCCTGCGGCTGTTGATCTGGGCCTTCCTTCCCTTTGGCCCCTTGGTTCTTGCCTCGCAGTTGCTGCATGCCCTGTGTTTCGGAACCTTTCTACCCGCGATGGTGTATTTTATCGCTGGGGTTTTCCCCCCAAAAAACCGGGGGAAAGGCATGTCGCTGTTTATCGCCCTGGGTACGGGGCTGCCAGCGCTCCTTGGAACCCTGATCGGGGGGGTCATTCTGGAGGCCAGGGCAGGCGCCGCGGGGTTCCGCAGCCTTTTTACCCTGTACGCCGCCATTGCCGGGCTGGGGGTTCTTGTTTACGGGGCAATGCGTTTGGGGCGGGTGTGGGAGGAACGGCGTGGGTGAAGGTTTTCGTTATTAATCGAAAAGTTGTGTCATTAGGTTGAAAACGTCTGAGAAAGCAATCAAGATCGCCTAATTATTCCCTTTACAACCCACGAGTCCATTTTCAAAACTCAAACAGCGGAAGCTGCAAGCCAGCACCGTCGATGTTCGAAAGCAGTCGGCGTATGCGCCTGGGGTCGTCGGGGCGTTCGATGAATGTGCCGCCGCAGGTGGTGAAATAACGGGCTCGCTTGAGTACCGCGCCAAGGCGGCGAAGGCCGTCGAAACTGATGCTACGGGATCTTCTGGTTTCGATGACCCGACGGGCGGTTTTTGCGCCAATGCCGGGAACCCTAAGCAGGGTCTCGTAGTCGGCGCGGTTTATTTCCACGGGGAAAAAGTCCAGGTGCCGCAATGCCCAGGCGGTTTTTGGATCTACGTGAGGGTCAAGAAAAGGCTCGTCCTCGCTTAGGATTTCGCCCGCGGCAAAATGGTAGAAACGCATAAGCCAGTCCGCCTGGTACAGTCTATGCTCGCGCACCAGGGGTGGGCTGGCAAGGTCGGGCAGACGGGAATCGCCGGGGCTGGACTTGCCGCAGGCTTGGCCTCTGGGGTGAACAAAGGCCGAGTAGTACACCCGCCTAAGGGAAAACTTGCGGTACAGGGAACTCGAAAGGTTTACGATCTGGCGGTCGTCTTCGGCGCTGGCCCCCACGATAAGCTGGGTGCTCTGCCCTGCCGGGGCAAAGGCCGGAACGGTGCTCTTGCCCTGCCGAAAAAAGCCTGGATTGCGACGGGCTTCATCGAATTCGCAGGTTAGGTTGGAAAAGTCGTTCATCGAGCCAAGAATCTCCTGCCCGCATTTGTCGGGGGCCAGGGTTTTAAGGCTCTTGTCCGTGGGAAGCTCGATGTTTACGCTTAGGCGATCCGCCCACAGGCCAGCCTCGCGGACAAGCCTGCCGCCGGTGCCCGGGATTATCTTGAGGTGGATGTAGCCGCCGTAGCCGGCCTCGGTGCGGAGGCTTCGGGCGGTTTCCACCATTTTTTCCATCACGATGTCGGGATCGGCAAAAACCCCGGACGAAAGGAAAAGCCCTTCTATATAATTGCGCCGGTAAAACTCGCAGGTTATGTCAACCAGTTCCTGCACGGTAAAGCTGGTTCGGGGGATATCCGCCGAGGCACGATTCACGCAGTAGGCGCAGTCGTAACGGCAGGCGTTGGAAAACAGCACCTTTAGCAGGCTGACGCAACGGCCATCCTCTGTCCAGCTATGGCAGACCCCGGCGGGCAGGTTCACCCCGAATTTTCTGTCGCCCAAGGCCCCCCTTGCGGAAGCGGTGCCGCTGCCCGAAGAGGCGCAGGAGGCATCGTACTTTGCCGCACCTGCCAAAAGCAGGATTTTTTCCCCCAGATCCATAAACTACTATACATTTGTGTGGTAGTTTGTGCAAGGGCTGGCAACTGCATGGAAGCATTGTCGCTTACAGCATTATGAATTGCGGCTATTTTGCTTTGTTTGCTTGACTTCAGCTATGCTTTGATTATCTTTTAGTATCACTTGAAAAGTGACCGCGGTTTATTGCCTGCCAAAAAGCAGGAAGGTCTTGCGGGGTTTTGGCTCTGCAAGAATGGCTCTAGCGATTACACTGTTCGCCGGACTTTGCCTTTAGGTCCGTAGAAGGGGGAGAGAATGTTAATAACAAAAAGGATTTCGCAAGCACCAGGGGGATCCTGGACAAAGGCTTTCGAAAAATGGCCAAAGCGTCTGTCTGTGTTTCTGCTGCTCATGGCATTTGCCGTCGGACTGCACGCGCAGACGGAGGCCAACAACAACCAGCAATTTTGGTCGATAGACTTCGGCTTGACCACAAATGACATCCTTGTTGACGGGGTGTCGTTCGGACTTGTCCTTGATCCCAGGGTAAGCCTTTCACCCAGGTTTATGATAGGAAACAAGAACCAAATAAATTTTAGTCCCGAGGGCGACGAAATTATGATAGTCGCTCTGGAAACCCAGGCGTACCTGCGCTGGAATTTTCTGCGTTTTGGTCACGAAAGAATTAACAATATTTTCCTCCAGGGCGGCGTTGGCCTTATAGCGGCGTACAGGGGGGACGATGTGCAGATGACTCGCGGTTCCGTGCTGGGCGATGTAAGCCTGGGAATAAACATCCCGATATCCGACAGATGGCACATCGAGCCTTCGATCCGTGCCGGGTACCCATTCATAATGGGTGCATCGATAACTGCGGGGAGAAGGTTTCCCATCAGGCAGCAGCAAGCCAGGACCAGGACGGAGTATGTCCAAATCATAAGAGAGCTTCCCCCTGTCGAAGTCATAAGGGAACTCCCCCCTGTCGAGATTATTAAAAGAATCATTATCACTCAGGTTGAGTACATCCTGTTCGGGCCGGACATAGGAGTCTACAACGAGGGCGTGGATAGGGATGCGAGGGCGCTCAACGACCTTGTGCTTGATACGGTGGCAAACACCCTTAAAGAAAATTCCGACCTGGTCGTCCGAATCGAAGGCCATGCCAATCCCGTTACGCTTGTGCCGGAGGAAATCGAGGAATTGCTGGTACTCAGCGAGAGCAGGGCAAACGCTGTCGCCAGGATTCTTAGGGAAAAGGGTGTGGTGGAAGAACAGATTGTTGTCGCTGCCTTTGGCGGCACAAGGACTCTTGCCAGCGACTATGATCACTGGAACATAAACCGCCGGGTCGAACTTATAGTCAAGCAGATTGATCTTAACTAAGGCGCAAAGGCAGAACAGGGGACATTTACATGAAAAATCGAAATATCAAATTTGTTGTCGGACTGCTGGCAATTGCCGGCACTTTTTTTGCGGCCTGCCACAATCCGATTATAGAAAGATGGTGGGGCAACGACCCGAAATCCGATACTTTCCAACCTGATAACGTGGACGGCGGAGGCGGAAGCGGGGCAAATTTTGGTGCCGTGGTTTTTGACGCGGATGGCGGGACTCCAAGCCCGAGAGCCCTGCACATAGCCTGGGGGGGCACGGTTGGCAGGCTGCGGCCCATAGAAAAGGGAACCTATGGCTTTATGGGTTGGTTCGACGAAAACGACCATCTGTGGGATGTCGAAACTAGGCAGGTAAGGCCGGAAGACGACGTGAACGGGGATGGCTTTATCACCCTAAAAGCCAGGTGGAATCCCATCTCCCATGAGGTGAATTTTGTGACCAGCCCCTCCCCCACAAGTATACCCAGGCAGTTGATAGGCACCGGAGGTCGGGTCGTAGCGCCGGTCAACCCTGCGGCCTTGGGAGACGGTCGGGGTTTTGCCGGATGGTGGGACAGTAACGGCGCAGGTGGCGACTGGGGCAGGCTATGGGATTTTGCTAGGGATACTGTCAACAGCCCCATAACCCTTTACGCCAGGTGGGAATACCAAACCCGTACCGTGGTTCTACAGCCAAACGGTGGAACACGCCCCGATGGATCGGCACTGACACGCACCCATTTTACCGTGCCGGTAATTTTCGGCGCGGTGCAGGATCCGGGCCCCATTGTAAGGGAAGGCTATTCCTTTGGCGGTTGGTTTACCGGCGCTGGAATACCCTGGGACTTTGCCACCGACAGGGTAACGGAGCCTGACGTGGTTCCCGGCGAAAATCCTTTGGTCATTTACGCCGAGTGGATCCAGAAAGTCTACGTCGTGTCGTTCGCCGTAAGAAGCGCGGCGGCCTCGCAGCCTGCCATGCAGGAAATCCCGCATGGTGAAAGGGTTGCAAGGCCGACGGTGACAAACCCGGGCATGGTTTTGGTTGGCTGGTTCAAAGACTGGGAACGCACCATAGAATGGAATTTCGACAGGGACAGGGTGGTCTCCAGCATGACCCTGTTTGCCATGTGGGAATCCGCGACGCCTCCCGGTGGCGGCGGCGATAGTGGAAGCAGCGGCAGCGGAGTAAACTTTGGTGTGGTGCGCTTCGACGCGGTCGGTGGAAACCCGAACCCGCAAAACCTGGACATAGAGTGGGGCCATGTAGTCGGAAGGCTTAGGCCCATGGAAAGGGGAAACGACGGCTTCGTGGGCTGGTTCGACGAGAACGGGGAACCCTGGGACACCGAGACAAGACCGGTAACCAAGGAAGACGACGTGAACGGGGACGGCTTTATAAGCCTGACTGCCAGGTGGACCCCTGCCTCGTATACCGTGCGTTTCGTTACCACCCCCTCCCCAAGCATTATACCTAACCAGTCGGTGGGCTTTGTCGGCAAGGTTGTCGAACCGCTCAAACCGGAAGCGCCCGAAGACGGCCGGGGTTTTGCCGGATGGTGGGACAGTGACGGCACAGGCGGCAACTGGGGCAGGCAATGGGATTTTGCAAGGGACGTTGTTACAAGCCCCATAACCCTTTACGCCAGATGGGAATCCAGAACCCGCACCGTGATCTTTGTGCCAAACGGCGGCACACGCCCCGACCGCTCGGCACTTGCACGCAACGAGTTTATCATAAGCGTGGATTATGGTTATGTGCAGGATCCAGGCCCCTTGGTCAGGCCAGGCCATTCCTTTGGCGGCTGGTTCGAGGATATAGGCTTCAACCGCCGATGGAACTTTGCGACGGACAGGGTGACGGAACCGGAGGCAAGCCCCGGCGAAAATCCTTTCTACCTTTATGCAAGGTGGGTTCAGAACATCTACATCGTGTCCTTCGCCCTAAGAAGCGCGACGGCTTCGCCGCAGCCAAACACGCAGCAAATCCCATACGGCATGAGGGTCGAAATGCCGATGGTCGCGAATCCTGGCATGATTCTGACCGGCTGGTTTACGGACTGGAACCTGACCAAAGAATGGGACTTTGGCAGGAACACGGTTAGCTCCAACATGATCCTCTACGCCAACTGGGAGCCCGCACCCTCTGGCGGAGGCAATGGATCGACTTTCGGCACCGTGACGTTCGACATGGACGGCGGCAAGCCAGATCTGGGAGACCTTGATATAAGCTGGGGCAGTGTAATAGGAAGACTGCCGTCCGTGGGAAAAGAGGGTCACGGCTTTGTGGGATGGTTCGACGAGAACGGGGAGCCTTGGGACTTGGCACTGCGCCCGGTAACCGAGAATGACGACGTGAACCGTGACGGCTTTGTCACCCTTACGGCCATGTGGGACGTTCGCCACTACAGGGTAAGCTTCAATACGACCGATTCATCCACCGTCATACCCGACCAGTTGATAGCCCACGGCGGCGTTGTGGTCAAACCCGAAAAGCCGACAACGGGGGTGGGCCAAAGTTTCGCCGGCTGGCATACGGAGGATGGCACGTCCGACGGAAACTGGGGCAGCCTGTGGTCCTTTACCGATAGGGTTACCAACGACTTTACACTTTACGCAAGGTGGTCGGGTTACCAAACCCGTACCGTGATCTTCGAGCCAAACGGCGGAACGCTCCTTTCCGGAATGGAACTGCGCACCCACTTTACGATCCCCGTGGCTTACGGCGTGATACAGGATCCCGGCCCCATGGTAAAACCCGGGTATTCCTTTGGCGGCTGGTTTGTTGACAGGGGATTCAACGCGCAATGGGATTTCGCCAGGGACAGGATTACGGAACCCGATGCATCCCCAGGCGCAAACCCCTTCTACCTTTACGCCAGGTGGATCGAGAACGTCTACACCGTGACCTTCGATGTGAGGGACTCCGCGATCCCGAATCCGCCCGCGCAGAGGGTCGCACACGGCAGACTGGCAACAAGGCCGGTTATCGTGAACCCGGGGATGCTCCTTGTCGGCTGGTATTCGGATTTCGGGCGCACCAGGGAATGGAACTTTAGCGTGGATACCGTGACTTCCAACATGGTTCTGTATGCCAAGTGGGAAGCGGTAATCTCGACCGTGCCACCGGACACGATCATCAGGCAGGTAAGGATTGTCAGGGTTGACTTTATCGACTTTGCGGGGGACCAAACCATTTTCAACGAATCCAGGCCTGGCCCGGGAGCGTCAACCTACCTTACCCCTACGCAGGTGGCGGCAAACACCGCGACTATAGCTGAGGTTGCGAGAATCCTTAGGGACAACCCGGGTTTCCTGGTTCAATTGGCGGGCCATGCCAACCCCACCAGCCAGAATATCGAGGCGGAACTAGCTGAGTTGGAGGAGGTAAGCAGGAAACGCTCGGATGCGGTGGCAAGGGAATTTATCAGGCAGGGTATACCCGAGTCGCGAATGATCAATGTCGGCTTCAACCCATGGAACCTTAATACCAGCAACGACCCGAATCACGCAAGCCTTAACCGCTGTGTCGAGGTGATAATCATCGAGATACTCCCCGACTAAGAGTTAGGGAACGATTAAATCCGATGTCCCGTCTGTGGCCTGCCAGTCACAGACGGGACAAAGCTAAGCCATAGACACCTGGCCCCCGATATGGTATACCTTGAACACAGGAGGAGTTGGTTATGTCCACAGCCCATAACGCCGCCCAAAAGGGCGAGATTGCCAAAACCGTGCTTATGCCGGGGGATCCCCTGCGGGCGCGTTTTATTGCGGAAACCTACCTGACGGCCCCCACCGAATTTAACTCGGTTAGGGGGATGTTGGGCTTTACGGGTACCTACAAGGGAAAACCCGTGTCCGTCATGGGGAGCGGCATGGGAATGCCCTCCATCGGCATTTACTCCTACGAGCTTTTCACCGAATACGATGTCGATAATATTATTAGGGTCGGTTCGGCCGGCGGGTACAAGGATACCCTAAAGCTGTACGACGTGGTTATGGCGACGGAATCCTTTAGCGAATCGACATTCGCAAAATGCCAGGGCGGGTTCGAAGGCAAGCGCATTGCCGCGGACAAAGGCCTTTGCGACAGACTCAGGGAATCCGCCGCAAAACTGGACTGCCCAATGCTAGAGGGCCTTATCCATTCCAGCGACGTTTTTTACTACGAGGCATCGGGCGACGAGCCTTACTGGAAAAAGGTCATGCGGGAACACGACTGCTTCGGCGTGGAAATGGAAAGCTTCGCCCTTTTCCACAACGCCAGGGTAACGGGCAAAAAGGCCGCCTGCCTTGTCACGGTTTCCGACATGTTGTTCGACGGGAACGCCACCAGCGCCAGGGAAAGGGAGCAAGGCTTTACCGCCATGATGGAAATAGCCCTGGGGACTCTGTAGGATGCGGATCCTATCCTGGAACGTCAACGGCATACGTGCCGTGGAAAAACGTGGCTTCGCGGGCTGGCTGGCAAAGGAAAACCCGGACATACTCTGCCTGAACGAGACCAAGGCCGAACCCAGCCAGCTTTCGCCGGCACTGGTAAACCCCTTGGCGCCCACGGGTGACGGCGCAGGCGGAAAGCCTTACTTTAGTTATTGGGCCTGCGCGAAAAAACGTGGTTATTCCGGCGTTGCCATCTACAGCAAAACCGAGCCGCTTGATGTCCGCTTCCTTGGCGTCCCCGAGTTTGACGACGAGGGGCGGGTACTGGTGGCGGATTACAAAAAGTTCAGCCTGATAAACGCCTACTTCCCAAATTCCCAGGAGGGCGGAAAGCGGCTGGATTACAAGCTGGCCTTCTGTGCCGAGATACTAAAGCTCTGCAACTCGCTGGTGGAAAAGGGTCGGCATTTCCTTCTATGCGGCGACTACAACATCGCCCACAGACCCATCGATCTTGCACGTCCCAAGCAAAACGAAGGCAGCCCCGGCTATCTCCCAGAGGAGCGGGCATGGATGGACGAATTCACCAGGGCGGGGCACGTTGACAGCTTCCGTCATTTTCACCCGGACGAACCGGATCACTACACTTGGTGGTCGTACAGGGCGAATGCACGGGAACGAAACGTGGGATGGAGACTCGACTACCACTGTGTGGATCAAGCATTCCTGCCCAGGGTAAAATCTTCCCTTATAATGGCCGAGATAAGCAGCTCGGATCACTGTCCAATAGAAATAAACCTTGACCTGTGAGAGCCATCCATGAGAATCAAATACAATGCACCCACCGTTCTTAGCTTTGCGTTTTTCTGTGTCCTTGTCCTGATACTCACAAACACCTTGCTGCCAAGCCTTACCTGGGACTGGTTCACGGTTCCTGGCAGGGGAAACTTTTCGCCCACAAGCCTGCGAAGTTGGCTGTCGCTTTTGACCCATATCGCAGGCCACTACAACTGGGATCACCTGTTTGCCAATTTTTCGGTCATACTTCTTGTTGGCCCCATGCTGGAGGAAAGCTACGGCTCCCTTGTGCTGCTGCTTATGATAGTCACAACCGCCGTGGTAACGGGCATCCTCAACGTGTTTTTCTTTCCATCGGCACTAATGGGCGCTTCCGGCGTGGTTTTTATGCTGATCCTGCTGGCATCGTTTACGAATTTTAGCCAAGGGGAGATCCCATTAACCTTCATCCTGATTCTGGTGATGTACCTTGGAACCCAGCTTTTCCTGTCCTTTGGTCCTGCGGACAACATCTCCTACTTTGCCCACATCGTCGGGGGGTTCTGCGGCAGCCTTTTCGGTTTCTTTTTTCCCCCAAGGCGGTACGGAAGGGCTTAGGAAACCCTGCTAAGGGCTTGGCCTTTATCGTTGCAATTTCGGCCTTGACCTAGGAAAACTTTCTTTCCAGGAAGACCAGAAATTGCATCGGGAAGGTATCCGAAACCCATATCGAGAAATGGACGTTTCCCGGCAGCAAATTGACCAGCTTTGTAATTCCGGAAAATGTAACACACATTGGGGAGATGGCGTTTGCGTATAATAAACTCAGCAGTGTTCCTCTTCCGGATGGCCTGATCCCTGTCGCGAGGGATGTATTTGCTGGGAATCCGCTTGGGGAAAAATAACATAACTCGGGATTTTAATGAAACTTGTTGAACTGAGAAGCTGGTATATGGCATTATTTTACGAACATATATTTCCCAGGCCGCAAAATACTAACAGCCTATACATCATCTTTTTTTAGGATTTCCGATTTTTTTTGTTGACAACCCCTTGTGATTTGTGGCATAACTCAAGTACACATGATTATTTAAGGAGGATCTTACACATATCTGCACCTTGCTCGTGATAATGGAAGGATGTGTGTACTAGCCCTATGGGATCTGATTTTGACAAGCTAAAAAATGTTCTCAATATTCCCAAGAACAGGATTTTTGGTTTTTTTGAAAGACATTCTGATTTTTGCAACGAATCCAGAAGATTAAGAGAGGAATATAACCGAGACAACTCTGATTTCAATATTTTTACTTCTATTTCGAAGAATTATCAGCATGAAAACTTGCACAGCGGTATTATTGCATTGCTCTTGGATCCCGCAACTAAGAAAATTGGGAACTCAAAAAACATCACACTATTTGTTGATTTATTGAATAAAATTAAACCAGAATTACAAATACAACAGTTCAGTGGGAAAATTGAAGTTGAGCGTGAAAGAGAACGCATTGACATATTGGTACATGATGATGAAGGTGCAATAATTATTGAGAATAAAATTAACTATGCTGAAGATCGATACAACCAAATTGGACGGTACTATGAAAAAGCAAAAGAGGAGATGAAAAAAAATGTTAAGGCAGTAGTTTATCTAACCTTAACGCCAGACAAAAAAATTGACGAGAACATGTCCATAGTGAGTTCGATGAAGAGGGAAGAGATAAGGCCGTTGTTGATACATGTTTCTGTACTTCATGGAAATAATGCTCTTAGTTTTGCGGATGGTTTTGTGCAAAAATGTATCGAATCTGTAGGAGATTCCAATTCGGAAGATAAGGAATTGGCAAAAGTTTACTACACTCAATACTATGAATTGATTAAAGGCTTAGGAGGCAACAACATGGGAAATGTGGCTTTTTTCCAGAAGACAATTGAGGAGATTTACGCGGATGCGGAAAAGCTCGCCGCATTTCGCGAGATTAATCACTTATGGGAAGAAAGGGAAAGTGTCATTATTGCTATTTTTGGAAGGCAATTAACAGATGCAGGTTTTAGGGAACACCCTGAGTATCCTGGTCATGGTTACATGTATCGCAAAATCAGCGATATTGTGTCATTTTATTGCTCAGGCTTAGAGTTTGGTTTTATGCGTACACCTGGAGCCAAAAAAGCTGACTTTAAAAAGAAACACGGCAATCTTATTGCCTGTTTCAACAATACGGATTTAGCGGATATATTTGCTAGTGAGTCTCCAGGCAAATGTGACACTTGGGTTTGCAAAGAAATCGATATTAACAAAATTAACACTCTCAATGTTCTTGTTGATAGTATTGATGTTTTGGAGAAACACTTGAAAGAATCTCGATAATTATCGGGAATGTGAAACAAAAAGCAAATGTTGCCTGTTAATGTTAGCTTCGATAAAAACCGCTTGGTTGGGATATGCTGAATGACACTGGCTTATCTCACGATAAGATAACGGGTTGAAAAACATACTAAGCGGTACTATTTTACAGCCTCAATTCTAGCCGAAAGACGGAACGACATACCGTTCGCCCTAAAACCTGAAATTTTTGTCGAAGATTCCAAAAATCTTTCTCTGTCACTTTATGACAGACCCATGTGTTATATCCAAGTAATATCAAACCCTCCGCAAAGAGGCTAAACTATACCTTAATGCGGGTCAGCAGAAAGCCGACCCGCAAGCATTCAGGCGTTATCTCCTGCAAAACTCCCACGAACGATAACGCCCTTTGCAAAAGATGCCCTTTAGGGAGCGGATCATTTGCTCTCGTGTTTCCTTGGCTTCTGCCTCGCTTTTCCGTTGCGAAATATCATTGTGCTGAATGCTTTTGCTGTCCTCGTTGGGGGCAAATGGCTGAACCATACACAAATGTCATGGCCTATTGCTTGGGGTTTTCTCATAATGGACTCCTTCTGCCAAAAATTTTGGGTGGATCAACCCTACCCATACCTTTTTGGCTAAATAGCCATTACGCTCCTCGCACAGTCAAACTATCCATACCTATATTCTGCCAAATTTTCGATTTCTTGTCAATGGCTCTTCACGGCCAAACTGAATAGGAAATGCGTTTTTCCATGGCACGAAATTTTTTGATATATCTAGCATCCTGTGATAGACCTATGCTCTATAATGGAGTAAATCCAAGCCCTCCGCAAAGAGGTTAAACTACGAAGGGTAACCTCTAAAAACCCCCTATCTGAAACTCCGAAAAAGTGATTCACTTAGAGCATGAAGCAAAAAGGATTTTTTGACGAAGGCGATCGCCTCCAAGAGCTGAGCAAACTCGGCGACCCGCTGGAGAAGCTGGACAGATTCGTGCGCTGGAACGATTTTCGCGAAGCCCTGACGACGGCGCTGAAAAAAAAGCCCGCGGGCCGCGGCGGCCGCCCACCGTTCGACTACGTGATGATGTTCAAAATACTGATACTGCAGAAGCTGTACAATCTGGCGGACGACGCGACCGAATACCAGATAAAAGACCGTCTGAGCTTCCAGCGCTTCCTGGGACTGACCCTTTGCGACACGGTGCCCGACGCAAAGACGATATGGCATTTCCGCGAGGGGTTGCGCAGGGCCGACATCCTCGATGGCATATTCGGGCGGTTCGTCGAGCTTCTGGAGGGCAAAGGGGTAATCACCCGCAGCGGGAGCATAGTGGATGCGACATTCGTCGACACGCCCCGCCAGCGGAACACGAAGGAACAGAACGAGAAGATAAAGGCCGGGGAGGTTCCCGCGGAATGGGAGACGGCGGAAAACCGCGCGAAAAGGGCGCAGAAGGACGTGGACGCGCGGTGGGCGAAGAAGGGCGGGGAGACGCACTACGGGTACAAGAATCACGTCAAGGTGGACAAGAAATCGAAAATAATAACGACGTACGAGGTTACAAGCGCGGAGGTGCACGAAAGCCAGAAGCTGAAGGAGCTTGTCGAGCCCGGAAAGGACCGCAGGCTTTACGGGGACAGCGCGTACACCGGGGAGAACATCCAGGGGTGCATACCCGCTGGTGTGGCGAATCGCATACACGAGAAAGGGCGGCGCAACCGGCCGCTGACGAAAACCCAGAAAAGAAACAACACTGCGAAGTCGCGGATACGCGCGCGCGTCGAGCACGTGTTCGGCCGGATGCATCATTTCGGCGGGATAACGATACGGACGATAGGGCTTGCGAGGGCGAAGATGCAGATATGCCTGTTGAACCTGACGTACAACATGACGAGGTTTGCGTTTATCATGGGCGCAAAAGCGTGAGCGATGCGGGTCGAATGCCCGTTCGTTAATACGAACGGCTTTCCGCCGGCTCATTGGCATCATGATTTCATTGACAGTAGGTAAGATAATTTATATATGATGAAGAGATTGTAAACAGTTGCTGTTTTTAGAGGTTCCCGAAGGAGTGTTTTATGGGAAAAGGTATCGCTTTGCCCTTGGCAATATCGCCATCCAGTTTTAGTGCAGAGGGAAGGTTTACCAGCGACTATCGCAAAAACCGTGGAAACGCCAAGAGAAAAGCCGTTATGGCGCTCATTTTATTTGTGTTTGTAAGTAATTTCAGCTTCAGTCAATCGCTTGAGGTTTTTGCGATGCTTAATTTCGAAACCGCGCCCCTAAGCCTGTCTTTGCATACACAAAATTTAGAGACGCTAAATAGGCACAATGGGCAATTCCATGTGATTGTCGAAGAAGGATCTGAGGATGCCTGGAGGAAAATAAGGGAAGCCTATAACCTTCGGCCAATCGAAGCGGAAATTATGACCCACTACCAAATTAGTAGGGCCATAGTTTTAAACCTTAGGAGCGGGGCGAGGATATTATTCCTTGTAGGCAGTAATAACCCAGCGGGATGCCCTACCCATTATTCGGGCGAGGTAAATTCAAGATGGGTAGGAGTCATGAACGATCCCCAAAGAATCCTTTGGACTTCCGAAGCTAGAGAAGCATGGGAAAACGCGCAACGGAGCAGAAGGATAATCGAATGAGCATTTTCATGCCAGGGTTATTTCACTCTGACATTATTGACAGAGATGTCTGTTATATTTGAGACTACCTATGAAGGAGGACTTTGTTCTATGTCCGGTAAATGGGAAAAACCAAATGTCCCGCACAAAGGCTGGTCGTGCATTGATATAAAGGATTTAGGCAAACCCATTATGACTTGCCAGATGTGCGAAAAGGAAACAATCCGCTATGCACATTATATGGGGCATTCGGGTTATCAGGGCGTACTTATTGTCGGCTGTATTTGCGCGGGAAAAATGGAAGGCGATTTGCAAAATGCCAAAAAACGGGACACGTTTATGAAAAGCCGAATGAACAAAAGAAAGAATTGGCTTGCCAGAAAATGGAAAATATCGCAAAAGGGTAATCAATATATAAAATCGGATGGCTTCATCGTGGTTATGAAACAAAAGAAGAATGGTGTCTGGTTTGCTTTTCTGCAAAGCGAAGACGGCGTTTTCAAAAAATGGAGTTCACAAAAGAACGCCAATGAAAATGAAATGAAACTGGCGGCTTTTGATTGCCTTACCAATGTTTTGGCGGAAAGGGAAATGCCGCAGGAAATGGTGAAGACGGAATTAGTCAAGGAAACCAACGTAAAGATGATTACTGAGTCGGTTTTAGTGCCAACGATAAAACCAGAGAAAAATTTTATGCAGGGCGAATTATTTCAGATACTGGTACCTGTGGAAAATAAGCAAGTAGAAAAACCACCTGGAAGTGAACCACTTAAACTGGAAGCCAATAACCTCAGTGTGAAGGACGATGCAGGCTGTCAAGATAATGCCCCTGAATCCGTGTCCAGCCTGGAAAGAAACGCTCTGTCTGAGATATGTTTTACCGCCGAACAGGAACGTATTTTCGAGTTCATAAAGAACGGAACGGGACATGGAATAATAGATGCCGTTGCGGGGGCTGGCAAAACCACGACGATAATGGAATGCGCAAAATATGTCGAAAACAAAACGGACGTTCTTTTCTGTGCGTTCAACAAAAGTATACAAAGCGAGATAGCCGCTAAATTTAACAGGCAAGCGCTAAACCAAATAACGGTGAAAACGATTCACGCCTTGGGTTTCCAAATATTGAATGACAACAACAATAGCTCCAAAAAAATCGTTCCGAAGGAATCTAAATACTGGACAATTTTAAATAAGGAGCCCAGCATACACGAGGAAATGCAGGTTTTCATAGAGAAGCTCCTGCACATAAACGATTATAAATCAAGCGAATATGGAAGCCACAAGGATTTCGCTACTAAAAACATGATTCATAAATTCAAAGAGCGGCTGCTGGATATGAATCAAAAAATCAGGGCGACGCTGACCCCGAACGAGTTCGAAAAATTCAAGGAATTGGCCGAACATTTTGGTTTTTTCAGTGAAATGATGATAAAGAGCAAACACTATCAAAAGGAACTTGAAATCTACTTTGAGGCCAGCAACGTTCTATTGGAGGCTGGGAATGCTTTGGCAAGGGAAGCTTTGATCATAGATTATACGGATATGCTTTATCTGCCTTTTGTCTGGAATTTAAGGGCATCAAGAACATATTCGTTTTTGTTTATAGACGAATGTCAGGATTTGTCAAAATCCCAGCTTGCGGTAGTTCTTAAATATGGTCAAAAGGATGGCAGAATTTTGGCGGTTGGGGATCCGTACCAAAGCATCTATGGTTTTGCCGGTGCCGACATAGAATCATTTGGCAGAATAAAAAAAATGATAAACGCCAATCCGCTTCCACTTACAACCTGTTTTAGGTGCCCACCCAATGTCGTGGCATTGGCGGCCAGTATCAGGAAGGATATTTCAGCAAGCAAGCGGAAACGGGGCATAATAGAAAAAATTGATTTCAAGCAGGTCGTAAACAGGGCGAGGGCGGATGACTTAATCATTTCGAGATACAAGGAACCAATCCTCTTTTTGATTTTCGGGTTTATAAACAAAAATATCCAAGTGCAGATACACAGGGATGAGGCCAGCGGGATTATAGACGAACTGAAAAATTTGTTCAAACAGGAGGAAAGGGTTACGGTTATTGCGGAAACCGCAGGAGATTTTGACGAATTAAAAGAAACGGTTCTTAACAGATGGCTTTTCATCATAGAGCGGGAAGCGAGGAAAATGGGAACCCCAACCGAAAGGCAGGTTTTTATCGAGGCAAAGACGGACTATCTGAACAACAGGCTGGAGTTTATACACAAAAAATATTTGCAATGGAAAGCGTCCTGCCAGACCGTAAATGACGTGCTTCACAGAATAAAGGACTTTATTTCCGCAAGCGACAATTGCATCAAACTTTCGACTATCCACAGGGCAAAGGGTCTGGAGGCCAAGCGGGTTTTTGTTTTGAATTTCGACGAATTGCCGCATATCAAGCTGGGCCAGAAGTCTTGGGAAATTGTCCAGGAACAAAACCTAAAATATGTCGCAATAACCCGAGCACTAGACGAACTGTATCTGGTAAAAAGCGAAAAGACGGAGGCCATCAAGCAAGAAGCCAATCTGTTTGATGAGTTTGTGAGTAATATACACGATTTCTAGGGGAGTCGGTATTTATGTATAGAGACAAAATCATGGAAGGAGCGTGTTATGGAACAAAATAGTGTTGAACAGTTAGAACGGGCGGCGCAAGTTACGAAATTGGGCTTTATCCAGAGACCCAAAAAACTCGGCGACGAACACGATGGGGAAGTCAGGTTTGACTTTACAAATATGGAGCAGGAACGGTACAGGGAAGCTGTCAAGGACTTCAACAAATTCCTGAAACTTTATACAGAATGCTCATTTGCCTATGCGGGACGCGGTGCAGCCTATCATTCGCGTAGACAACACGGCAAAGCAGTCAGGGATTTTACTAGGGCGATAAGGCTTGACTCGGATAATGTCGCTGCCGCCGCTGGTCTCAAACTGGCGAAAGAACAACTGGCCAGCGAAGGTTGGTTAATGTTGTGATGACAAAGAACGATATAACAATTACAGATGATGCCCAGGCAGTTAATTTCCGCAAGATATGCATGGGGAATATTGCGCCAGGCACGCTTTACCGAAGTAGTCATCCTGTAAAGGAAAACAAACAGGAAAAGGCGGTTTCCCTGCTGGCATCAAGTGCAAAAATTGCGGCGGTGATAAACCTGTGCGACACGAACTCGGGGATACAGGGAAAAGCACTTTTTGCCCCCTGGTACAACAGGCTCCTTAAACAAAACCAGGTTATTGCCCTTGGCATGGATCAGAGCATGACTGGAAAAAGATTCAACGATAAGTTGAAAAAAGCCTTGCAATTTATCATTGGCACCGAAGGCCCTTGGCTCGTTCACTGTTATGCCGGCATTGATCGAACTGGCTTTGTTTGTATGGTTTTGGAAGCCCTAATGGGAGCCTCGTTGGGCGACATAACGGGCGATTACCTGCGGTCTTTTGACAGTGGGTTTAAGTCTGCCGTGCACGGACAGACTGGCAAGGGCGATTCACTTGTGGTGATGCAGCTTTTGTCGGTTATGGGCGGCTCGCAGGTGCCGAATGATCAAAACCTGCAACGCATTGCGGAAAGCTATTTAAGAAATAGCATTGGGCTTACCAGCGAAGAGCTTGGTTTGCTGAAAGAGAAATTAGCTGGGAGATAGCGGTACCCCGATAGGGAAGGAAGGGCGTGTCATGGAAAAGGGATTTCGGCTGCCAGGGTTTTTTACTGGTACTCGTGTTGTGAAGACTGAAACGCCTACCATAGATTGTCCTGCTATAGCCATCACCGATAGCGTTACTGATGTACGGGATTATGCGTTTATTAACAATAGATTGACTAGCGTGACCATTCCAGACGGTGCTACTATTATTTACATCCCAGAAAGGTTATTTCGGAATAACCAATTAACCAGTGTAACCATTCCAGACAGCGTTGTCAGCATTGGAATTTGGGCTTTTCAACCTCGTGAACGCGAGAGTGACAGTCACTAGCACAATTTGCGCGTAGGCACCGGTGACAGACACCATGCGCGGAAAGCCTTAAAACCTGGTGTCTGTCACTCTCGCGTGCCCCCCTTTATTCTTGGGTGGATGTCACCAAAAGGCGGGAGAATGGAATGCGCACTCGATTTTTCAAAAATGCGACCATTTCCGCCAGCAACATACACCCAAGCAGGATCACCGTGATCCAATAGCCAGAGCCAAGCTCAACGTAGAAGGCCTCGTTGATGATCACATGAACCCTGTCACTGATCATGTGAATAATGTCCGAAAGGCCAAGCAGTGCGGCAAATAAGCCAAGGGTCTCGTCCGAGCCAAGAACCCCTTCCAGATTACCAAAAAGTTCTTCCAAGTTGATTGCCAGAATATCGATCGCTATTTCCGGCACGGCCAGGATCACGAGGCCAGCTATCGCATACAGGGCAAAGGCCAGGAACAGCAGAATCTGTTTCGCCAGGGCGAATTTGCTGATGGCGGTAAGGACAAGAATCGCCAACAGCAACAACAGGGGTGCCAGGTACAAAACCGCAACCAACCTTGCCATTCGGATTGCGTCATACATCATGTCGATAATCGTGTCGATCAAATTGAAACCGACAGTCAGTTCCGCCAAATCATCCTGACCAAAACTAAGATCGTCCAGCAGAGCGAAGAAGTCAAAATCGCTGGCCAGTCCCGCCAATTCATCCTGGCCGATACCAAGCTCGCCAAGTTCGTCTGGTAGGGTGAATTGGACCGTGGGGGCTTCGGGCCTGTTGAAGACCGTCATCAGGCCGAGACCGTATGAATGCTCCACACCTAATGCGCGAATCGACCGTGAACGCCAGAGTGACAGTCACTAGCACAGTTTGCGCGTAGGCACCGGTGACAGACACCATATGCGGAAAGCCTTAAAACCTGGTGTCTGTCACTCTCGCGTGACCCTTTTGGTATGACATGGAGACGACTGCCGAATTTCCAGCAGCCGTTTCCATGCCAGTAACAGTACTTCTTTAGGTACGACTAATGATACCGGAATGCGACATTGATAAATTCTTCTGGATCCTCGCATGCCTTAGCCCAGTCGGGGAGAGAAAGTGTTTTGCAAGAAACAGCAAATATGCGAGCGCATGCTATCATCCAATCAGCTGGTGGATCAATACAAGGAGTATTAGATTTGATGATGATTGGAACATCTTTAACGCATATTATGTGATGTGATCCCCTTCCGTTGCGAGGCTTGGCTTTTTTTCCTAGTAGTTCGATAGAATAGCTAAAGCCTGCGGAAAAGGTTATATCTCCACACTTTGCACCTGTAGAATCAGAAATGTCAAAACTAACATAGCTCACATCGGAATTGGCTCGACCTTCTAAATGCTCACTATGGTAACTGTAATCCCCTAGGGTGTACCCATTTTGAGCCAGTGCAGATCGAAACATCCTAATCCTTGAGTACCAAGTGAAAGCACCCTTCTTGAAGGCTCTCTCAATGGCTGCAACATGATGGGCATTACCATGTTCAACAATTCGTTCGTACAACGATATCAACATTTTCAAGTTAGCCGCAGGTGTTTCTAGATAACTTTTCTCATAGATGTCAGCCAAAGCAAGTATCGAATTGCTGTCCCCCTGTGATACTTTTCTCAAAAGCTCTTTCTGTTCGCGAGAGGCACCCAAGCATCTGGATATGTAAAACTCAATGAAATCAATCTTTGCCTGACTGTCCCCCTGCACTGCTTTTGCCAAAAGCTCCTCTTCTCGCTTCTTGGCAGCCTTCTCTGCCCTGCTCGATCTAATGACCAAAAGAACGATGAGAGCAATTACTGCAGCAACAACCATCAAAAAAACAACCATACTACTACCTTCCTTTCCGCTTTCTTGCGGGTATTAGTCAGAACCTTCTTATTTTTTTTCCAAAGCCAATGCCAGGAAACGGATCGAAAACGGGCGGTTCCATTGACCCGCAAACGATTCCAACAGTCAACTCACGGCACCGAAAACTTCGTCATCGTGAATGCCTTTTGCATACGACAAAATTGCCCGAGGCAATCACCTTGCCCAACCTAGTTGAATACCCAGTCGATGGAATAACCCTTGTCGCTGTCTTTCATGACCTTCCCGCCACTGCCTACCAAGTAGCCGGTGTCGGAACCGCCTTTTTTTATCCTTCCATCAGAGCCAATGGAAAGATCGGTGGAGCATCCGCCCTTATAAATATTACCGTCTCTCACGTAGTAGCCAGTATCACAACCACTTCTCATGATCATTTTCTTAGGGCTCCCATCACCCACCGAAAAATTCGTACTCTCCATACCCTCTTCCTCTTTTGTTTTTAGCCTACTGGCTGTTAAATCTTCCCTGCCCAACGGGCAGTATTCATAACACTGAAAACTTCAGTGCAATGTATCCCAAATTTTAGTGACTGACACTATGACGCATCATAATACAAAGAAAAACGCCACTAACCACTTTCCTCTTGTACCGCCACGATTGGTTGACTGTGCGAGCAAAGTGCCAGACACCATGGCCTTAAAACCTGGTGTCTGACACCCCCTGCATCTGGTAAGCCAAAAGTAGTGTCTGTCACTCTCGCGTGACCCCCCATTGCGCCTCCTACCGTGACGTAAATGACCATGTGCCGTCCTGCGACCCAACTCTTCGACCAGTCCAACTATAAGTTCCTGCTCTTCTACCATTTTGGGTATAAAAGGGATAGAATAGATCCCTTCCCCAACCATTAGAGAAAAATGAATTTGACCTCATATCCACATCAGCGCCTATTGTGATACTTGTTAATTCTTGGACAGAGTTTTGAAAAGCATGATTGCCTATAACTTTAACGCTGTCAGGAATTACAACGCTTATCAACCTTCCGTTGCTAAGAAAAGCAGAATTGCCTATAATCCTAACGCCATTGGGGATGGTAACATTTGTGAGCCCTCTGTTATCAAAGGCTCTATTACCTATCTCCACCACCGTTACGCCCCTAACCGTGGAAGGTATAACCACGTTCGTCTGTGTTCCGGTAAAGCCCGTCAGTACGCCGTTTTCATTGACGGTAAAGTAGCGCTCGTTGGTGGCGACCACGCCGCCAGGTCTCACCCTCGGGTGCAGGGCGAATTGCTGTGCGGGCATCACGCTTATCCGTCTCTGTGCGGCGGCCTGCTGCGCGGGAACACCGCCAATGGCGGCCACCCGTATGGAAAGCTGGTCGGTTATCACGTTTATGTCCACCCCTGGCACGGTCACGGTTCCCGACCATTCAGGGTTTGGGATTGTCATGCCGTATCGCACCCGGAAACCGTGGGGAATGGCGGCGGTTCCAGTGCCGATAACCCTTCCCTGATTGTTCAGGATTTCCATCGTCACCGCAACGTTGGCAGATCTACCGACAAACGGGGACGTAACGCCTACGGTATTGTTGGGCCAGTCCAGCCCCCAGTCCCTGGCCCTGCCTGTCGCTCTAAGACCGCTTTCCACGGTCAGCACAACTTCATTTACTGTGTGCGTCCACATAGAATCCAGCACCGTCCGCATGGCGAAACTCAATCCAACCGTTTCGTTCTGAAAGTTCACCGTCCCGTGCGTAATGTCCGTGTAGTACACAAGGTAGAAAGGCTGATCCCTGGCTAGAAAGTCGCGAACGAAATTCTCCGTTTCCTGCAGTCGTCGCATCCATTCGCTTCGCAGGACAATGTCGGCGCGGGCATCCAGCGCACCCGCTGGCGGCCTGCTCGTTATTCCCGCAGTCAGGATGACAAGGCGGTTTTCCACTTCCTCAAGCAGCGGATCGTGTCCAGCGGCCTGCATGAAGTGGGAAAGAGCCTCTATCTCGAAGCCCTGCCGCTGGGCGTAAATGCCCCTGGCAAGTGCGGTCTGCGCCTGCGCTGTGGCGGCCTCTGGGGTTCTTGTAAGCTCCTGCCTTCCCCGGCCGGTCAGCGTTACCCCCAACTGCCCTAAAAGATCGACGGTCGCCGCCCTTACCGCGGAAAGGTTCTCTATCTCCTGAATGGACGCCGGGGTTGGCGGACGCGATGCCCTTCTTACGCCGGTCTGCACGTCGGTTACCGCGAACTCCAGCATGTAGGCGGTTGCGGTCCTTGTTACGGTGCCAGCAAGGACATAGCGAGCGTTGGCAATATGCCCGATGCGGATAAAGTCCTCGTCGGAAAAGTACCCCGACATGGACATCCCCTGCTGGTCGAGAATCGTTTCCAGGTTCTGCCTATCGACAATGGTGATGGCCGAATACAGGTTAAAATCCCCAGTCATCGATCCTTGTATCAGCGACGGTATCCATCGCAATTGATCCTCCGAAAGCCCGCTGCCCGCTGGCTCAAGAACCGCCAGGGTCATTCCCCGGCCGCCATTCCCCGACCAAAATGGTGATGTGGAAGCCGCTACAGGTACCGCTACGGGCGCAGCTCGTTGAGGGGCTGGGGCTTGTTGGGGCGCAGCTTGCTGAGGCGCAGGGGCTGCCGCAGTCTGTCCCTGTTCCGCCTGCTGCCCAGCTTGCGGCGGACTTCCAGAGGCGCTAGCCAAGCCTAAAACAATGAACACAAGCAGTGACACTGCCCCAACGATATGCGGCAGCCATTTTTTCCTCGTCATAAAACACTCCTTCTTGTTATTTTGTTGTATGTCATGCTTTCCAAAAAAGCAGAAACACCGTAGGATGCAAGATCGCGCGGGTCGAAGGTTCCGGGCAAGGTTCCAGTCAGCTGCATGATCTCGGCAAGCGAGGCGGCGGAGAGAAACAACCCGGCGTAGATCGCCCGCCATTTTGGGTTGGTTAGCCAGACTGCGCGTATTACCAATAACCCAGACAGGCACCACAGGCCGTGCGGCAGATTGAAGACAAACAGATACCCCCATACCGTGTCCGTTCCAAGCCAGGCCTGCGGCATGGGTGGAAGCGAGGGTCTGGGAAAGTGCCGAAACAGCACCATGTTGTCGATATCCCTGAAAAAGGCGTAGATTACCCCGCCACCCAGAAGGGCGACAAGCGCAGCAAGGCAATAGGCCAACCTGAATCTTTTTACGGTTAAATTGTGAGGGGCTTTATGTGCGGTTTCTTTTGTGGGCAAGCATACTGGTTTAGCGTAATTAAAATTATTTTGTTCGAAACTAAAAGATGAAGAAGCAACAGCTAGCCCAATAATCCCACGCGACAACAAATTCGTTTTCACTTCACCCCTCTGTACGAGAGAATCTTAAGGACGTGGTTATCATGCGAAACAGCATGATAGTTTAATTGTACACAGCATATATGAATAAAGTCAAGCGTTAATTATGCTATTTGGCTTATGCTGGAAACTTATGGCGTTTAAGGATAACCTAAAATCGGAACTGGCTTATCAGGATATGCTTGTCAAGGAGTTGGCGGAAAAGGCGGGGGTAAGCCGGCACACATTGGACAATTACCTTAACGTAAGGGAACACATGCCAACTGCCGATATAGCGGTAAAAATAGCGCAGGCATTGGGAGTTACGGTGGAATATTTGGTAACGGGGGAAGAAGCCCGCACGGAAAAACCTGCGCTTATACCTGAAATTAGAGCATTAATTCAAAATTTCAAACTATTATGCGAAGACGACCGAAAAAAGATCATCGCAATTGTGCAAGTATTTAAAAATCACGGCATTGCCCGGATCGGCAAGGCAATGCCCCATACCGAGAATAAATAACCCAATGTTGACGTTCTGTAAAACACCTTGCCCCTAAAACAGCCTGTGGTAAATGGAAAACCCAAATTGCTGGCGGCTTTCCTGGTTTTCCTCTTCGCGGCTACGGGGGGACTCCAAAACCAGATCGTCAAAAACCCAGACCAATTCGGCAGGGACATACACGGCTGGGGCAGGCGGAATTGGCGGTGGGGCCTCTTCTTCTTCGGCAAGCTCCCCATCAAGGTAGGCCATTAGGCCTGCCCCGTCCTCCGCAGGGTCGGCGGGAACCACTGCCGCCTGCGGGGGTGGCGGTGGCCGTCGTTCTTCCTGCCGGACAAAGAGCTCGCCGGTTATTCCGTGATCCCTGCCGATAAACCTTATCAAAAAGGAGACGGATCCGTCGGGGCTTTCCTGCCCACTACCAATACGGAAGGATCTGGGGTTGACCAGGTCCAGTACTGCCATGTATCCGTCCAGAAACAGCCGGTTCACCGTTGAAAGAATGGGGGCATCCACGTCCCCCGCCAGAAACGCCGAAGCCACCCTTCTGGCAAATTCGTAAGATTCCCTAGAAGCCCTGCCTGGCCCCAAAGGCCCTATAACTATGTCCACGGGGTGACGGAGGGCTTCTTCCCGCCTGGGGCGCAGCAATTCCTCTGGTACGAACCCCAAGGGTGCCGTATTACCCGATTCCGCCTGGGCAAAGAGAACGCCTGCCGTAAGCAGGAACAGTATCGCCGCTTTGAGTTTGTTGTTGCACATCCTGCCATTAGTATAGAACATTCTGCCCCTTTATTCTATAATCCCATGGAGTATGGGCGTTTCGATCCAAGCCGTTTTGACCGAGGGCTTTACCTGCCCTGTAAGGGATGTCATTTGGGGGCACATATACTTTACCCCCGAACTTGCGGCACTAACCGATTCCGCGCCCTTTCTGCGCCTGCACCGTATTTTGCAGCTTGGCCCGGTCTACCGCATCTATCTGGGCGCAACCCATACCAGGGCAAGCCACTCAATCGGGGTGTATCATCTTGGGCGGCGGCTTCTGCAGAACCTTGCGGAACGGGGGGCGACGGGCTGGATTAGCCGGGAAGGGGCGATGTCCTTTCTATGCGCCTGCCTGCTTCACGATCTGGGCCACTTCCCCTATACCCATTCCCTTAAGGAACTGCCCCTACGCCCGCACGAATCCCTGACTGGGGATATAATCCTTAGGGAACCGCTGAAAAGCCTAATCGCCAAATGCGGTGCGAACCCGGAAATGACAGCCGCAATTGTGGACACAGGCAGCGCCAAGGCCTGTGCCCCCGCCGAACTGCTTTTTTACCGCAAACTCCTTTCCGGCTGCCTAGATCCCGACAAACTCGACTACCTAAACCGGGATGCTCGATACTGTGGGGTTCCCTACGGAATACAGGACGTTGATTTTGTCCTTTCACGGCTCATTCCCAATAGCGAAAGGGGCGTGGACATCGATTCCCGGCTTATTCCCAACGTGGAAGCGATCCTTTTTGCAAAATATCTTATGTACCGAACTATTTACTGGCACCGGCAGGTGCGGGCCTGCACCGCCATGATAAAAAAAGCCTTGCTGGAGGCCCTGGAGTCCGGAAGCATAGCGGCTGAGGAACTGTACGGCCTTGACGACCAAAGCCTTTTTTTCCTGCTTAGGGAGAAAACCGGCAGCTCCCTGGCGGAGGCGGTGTGGAATGGCAGGCTTTATTCCGTCGCCGCCGAATTCCCCTATGACGAAGCCGACCATGCCTGCTTAAAGGACATAGGCAGGCGTTCCCTGTACGAAAAGAAACTTGCGGCGGAATTCCAATCAAATGGAATAAACCTTGGCCATGGGGATCTCATCATAGACATACCGGAGCCTGTTTCTTTCGAGACAGGGCTTTTCGTGCTTGATGAAAAGCGTGACTTTGCCGACAGCACAAGCGCCTTCAAGGCCGAAACCCTGGATTCCTTCGTGAAAACGCTGTATACAATAAGAATTTTCATGGCCCCCGATATTTGCAGGAAAATAGAGACATCGCCACAATTATGTGCTATACTATATGATGAAAAGAGTTGGCTTCGCTCTTGAAGAGCGAGCAGGGGGACAGGTCATGGAACTACACAATATTTCCGAGGATATCGTCTTCGGGGTAGTCAAGAAAATCTTTGATGCAATCGCGGAGGGTGGCAATAAGGAAGAGTTGTGCCTTTGCGAGCAGTGTAGGATGGATACTATCTGTTACATTCTTAATCGTGTGGAGTCGCGGTATATTATCTCTAGCAGGGGCATTAACCATATGGAGCGGGACTGGGTTTGGAGGCAGCAGATGGAGGCGGATGTCGCCACGCTTGCATACAAGGGGCTTCGGCTTGTGAACCACAAGCAGCGTCCTACCTCGGCCCACAACGACAGCGCGGAGCATGAGGAAAAAAAGGTATACAAAGGGCCGGTCTTTGATATCCCCACTGTCATAGGAAGGCTTTTTGACGGAAAAACCTTTACCCCCCTTACCGAGATAAAAGTGGAGCTTTGGAGCGGCAACGAGCTTGTACTAATGCGAAACCCGAACTGGCCGAATCCCACCACCTTAGTTTCGAAGACACCTGGGACATACACGTTCTGGCCGGCCCCTGTCCCTGCCGAAGAGCCGGATTTAAACCGCCTTTTCGAATACACCCTAAAAGTGGAAGACCCGCGGTACGAATCCATGCTCCATTACTTTAGGGTTCCCTTAATCAGCGATAGCCGCCTGTCCACACCATCTTCCGGTAAAACCTTCAAGTTGCCCGATTTATACCTTTTCCCCCCTGGGGAAGGTGAAATCAACGGATAGCCCAAGACCCAGCGCAAAACCTTCTTGAGTGGACAATTTATCACCACCGCAAAAAGTTGTTCATCAAGACCTTGCGCCGTTCGAGCCAGTCGATCAAAAAGTCCACTTGTCCCATATGGCCTTTGTCGGCGGGTATTGCGACCACTTCTACCGAATTCCTCCATGTGTAGTGCCCAAGCTTCTCGTCCCACCGTTCAAAGTTGCGGTCAAAGCAGGCCTGGTATCTAATGGCCAGGCGGTTGATATGCGTCATCATGGTACGGACTTCGTTGTCCCTTATCATGTTCCAGCGTGCGACTACCCTGTCCCTGAATTCCGGTGTTCCCATAAGATCCCCAAACCAAGGGTTCCACCACCTGGCTATGGGCTGATCGATTGGGAGGCAATCGCCGCTCCTGGGGGGCTGGCTATCGGAGTAATGACCAATGGCACTGCCGCTGGAAAGGTCGAAATCCCAAAGCGGGCCGGCAAACAACCTGGGACCCGCGTTTGTTTGCCTAATTTGGAAAAAAAGGCTCGAAAAGCCGACATCCATGTTTTGGAAAAACTCCTGCACCAAATAGTAGTCGATGAAAGAGTTGATATCGATGACTTGGGATATCTCGGCGAAGTTCCGACTCCTAAAAGCCGCATCTACCTGCCTAACAAAGTTTTCCGCAAAGTCACGATACCCACGATTATTGTTTAGGGCACTGCTGCCAGGGTACGATATGCCAAAGGATATGCCAGTGTCGCCACGTTCCTCTAGAATGAAATATGTATTCGGCGCGCCCGCATTTTCCCATCGAACCCGGTAGCACCATTCCAAAAAGTATTCGCTTAGTGCAGGGATGTTGTGACTGGCAAGCTCAACACGTCCCCGGTGGACGTGTATTTGGTCGGTAAGCATATAAACGCCGCGGTAATCGCCGTCCAGGTATAAATGGACAAAATGGCGGGAGGGCGAATAATCCAAACCGCTCAGCAATGATCCCAGGAAATACGCGGCATAGTTGCGCATAAGCGTGTAGTCCATGGCGTTTGAGATTAACGACCAGTCCGTTGCCTCGTAGCTACTGCCGAACATGGATTGCGGCCTGTCAAACCTAAAACGCATGGGGCGCTTCTCGTGCATCCACCACGACGAGTTCCCGCGCCCGCGTGCCCTGGCGTTTACGGGTTCAAAAGCAAACCTCTCGTAATCGTCGGTGGGACTGGTCAAGGAAACGGTCGTGGATCTCCAATCGTTCCTGTGAAGTTCGTTGGGCCTGCCGGGAAAACCATACCATGGCTGAACGTTGGGGGCGATGGAAAGGTGAAGCGAGGGGAGGGTACCAGGCTCGATGACTTCGGGCTGCGGTGCAAGCCTGTTATCGCAGGCCGCAAACGAAAACCCGACTAGCAAGGCAAAGACAATGGCATACAAGCTTCGGCATTGAACCCCGAAAAAACTGAACGTGTTCTTCATGATAAACCTCCTCCTGCGATATCGTTTACGGCTACCGTAAAACCCCTGATACTAATAGTCTATTACTTTTTGCCGGCTTTACCAAGGGCTGCCTGGGGATAAACCCTGCCTTGGGCGCCCTTCCAGGACAGCCAAGGCTTTTGGAGCCACACGCTCGCGCTTAAATGATTATCCCCCTGGGCGTTAGAATCCACCTTTGCACCTGGCCAAATATAAAGATGAAGATTATCACCGCAGGAATGATGTAGGTCATGTAAAAGCGCAGGCTTTTTGGGAATACCCAGCCTTCCTTTCCGGTGTTGGCCTCTGCCATGAAGTTATCCCAACCCCATCCTCTTTTGTTTGTGGCGAACAGTACGTAAACCAGCGAGCCGATGGGCAGCGCAATCTCCATAACCAGGTACGTGAAGAAGGCTCCCAGGTGGGGAAAGCCAGGGGGGGCAAACCCGAACCATACGTTGCGTGTAAGCGCCGACGGCAGGCAAAGCAGAATAAGCAAGCCCATGTTAATCCCGGCAGACTTGCTGCGGGACCAGCCGAATTTGTCCATGCCGATGGCGGTAATGTTTTCCATGACGGCAAGGGCGGTGGAAAAGGCAACAAAGGTTAGGCCGGCATAGAACAGCAGCGACCAGATATACGAACCCGGCATTGCGTTAAAGATGTTCGGCAGGGTTAAGAAAAGCAGGCCCTCGCCGACAGCAGGGCTTATGCCAAAGGCAAAGGCTGCCGGGAAGATCATAAGCAAACAAAGGATGATAATGCTAAGATCCAGGGTACCCACGGTAAAGGCATCGCGGAACAGCCGTTTTTCTTTGTTGATGTAGCTACCAAAAATAGCCATGGAGCCAATGCCGACGGAAAGGGAGAACAAGGCCTGTCCCATTGCCATGTGAATGATCCTAAAAGTGCCGTGCTCTCGCATGGCGTACAGGTTTGGCACAAACAGGAACCTAAGACCCTCGCCAGCACCTGGCAGGGTTACGCTGCGTATCAGCAAAATGACGAGCAGGACAAAAAACGCACCCATTACGTACTTGCAAACCCGCTCAACACCTTTCCGCAGGCCCAGATAGCAAGTGCCCATACCCAACACAACAATCGCTATCATCAGTTCGACGCTTCGGGCTGGGTCGCCGGTAAGCGCCTGCCAGGATGCCGTAACGTACTCTGGCGTTTGACCAATCAGCGAGCCCGAAAGGCCTTTCCAGAAATAGCCCAGCGCAAAGCCGCAGATCATGACGTAGAACATTAGCAACAAATAGTTGCCAGCAATGCCCAGGTAACCATTCAAATGCCATTTGGTACCTTTGGGTTGCAGAACGTGAAAGCAGTTGGCGGTTGACTGTCTGCTACCACGACCGACGGCGTATTCCGCCAGCAGGACCGGGATGGCAAACAGGAATATAAAAGCCGCCACAAGCAAAATGTACAGGGCACCGCCATACGCACCAGCCCTATAGGGCATGAGCCAAATGTTGCCAAGGCCTATGGCGCAACTAATCGACAGGACTACAAACGAAAACCTTGAAGTAAGGCTTTCCCTATCTTTTCTCACGGCAAAATCCTCCTCGAAACGCTTGGGAACCAGGGTTATGGAGGTTACCAATGTTCAAGGAGATGCTAGCCGAATTTTATGCCATGCGTCAATCTGCTTCTATGTGGCGAAACAGGATTTTTTTGCTAGCCCTTGAACTCGCTGTACACAAACTCCCCAAACCCTGCAAATTTATCTCCCGCTTCCACGCCGTTCGCCGAGGCATACAGGCCGACAGTTGTGCCCACGAATCCGCCAGCCGTATCGGTGCTTAGTATCCTTGCATCGGCTTTTTCGTGCACGGGCGTGTAGCTTTGGCCGTCTTGCCCGTAACAGAAAGAAAGCTCCTGGCCATTTGCCCTTATCTGCAAAAAAAGGCCAGCCTTGCTTGGCTTGTCGCAGTTTTGTTCCGCCAGGATCGTCTTTTCGCCATTGGCGCATTTTATGACTTGCAGCACAGGGGCATTGTCCTTTAGCGTAAGCACAAATTGATAGTTATATTTGTGGCTTTGGAAAATCGCAAGCCCGGCGCACTCGTTTTCGGCCTCGGGCTGGAATTGCAGGAATGTATGCGCCTTGAAACTCATGTGCTGCTGGCGTAGGCAATAGTAGCTTACGGTGTCCAGTTCCGTGATGGCGTTTTTGTTAAGCCTTATGTGCAAGCCGCTATCGGGGCCTTCGTTTTTTAGCAGGTAGTCCTTAGTTACGGGGTTACGCAGGAACATCATGTTCAAGGGGAAGTCGGTGGTTTTGCCGAAATCGTAAGCCGTGCATACCATGCCGGAAGTTGGAACAAGATTCGGAAGCCGTTCCGTTTCCCGTACCAGGCCTATGCCGTAGTTGACCACTGGCCACTCGTCTTCCCAGGATACGGGCACAAGGAAAGTTTCCCGACCCAGATTCCTGTAGCGTCCGCCGTATGGCCTGGAAGCCAAAAGCACCATCCACCACTCGCCATTCGTGGTTTCCACTAGATCGCCGTGGCCAACATTCACGATAGGGTAATCCCGTCCCAGATGTCGGTGGGTTAGTATGGGGTTGCCCTTGTGGCCCACGAAGTATTCCCTAAGGGATTTGCTACGGGCAACGGTAAGGGCGTGCTCGTGGGCCGTACCACCTTCGGATATCAACAGATAATAATATTCGCCTTTTTTGTAGATATGCGGGCCTTCGGGCCAGGCCGCGTCCTTAAGGGCGCTGTGCCAGATCGCGTAGCGTTCGCCCACCAGCTTCACTTCCGCAAGGTCAAGCTCTTGCAGGTAAATTTCGTTGTCACCGTAGTATTGGCTGCCCTCCCTGCGGTCGCAGGTACCGTGATAATAACATTTGCCATCCGTGTCAAAGAACAGGGATGGGTCGATGCCCTTAGCGCCGGCAATATAATGAGGGGCCGACCAGGGCCCAGCCGGATCCGTGGCGGTTACAAGGAAATTGCCGCCGCCAGAGACATTGGTGGTTATCATGTAAAACGTGCCGTCGTGGTAGCGGATTGTCGGCGCGAATATGCCCTGGGATACCTCCGCAGCCTGGAGCGGCAACTGCTCCTCCCTGTCGAGTATATTGCCAATCTGCTGCCAGTTTACCAGGTCTTTGCTGTGGAAGATTGGCACGCCAGGAAAATAGGCAAAAGTCGATGTTACAAGGTAAAAGTCTTCACCCACCCTGCATACGGACGGATCCGGGTAAAAACCTGGTATGATGGGGTTCTTGAAAGTTTTCATGCGCTGTCTCCTTTGGATTTGTTTGGTTCCCCATAGTATAGCACATATTCCCTGGAATAGCTTTGCCGCATTGCCAAGGACCCTGCCCAGCACCATAAAGCTAAGTGCTGGGCATCCCTAAGTCTAGAACACTATCGATGCGGGGACATTCGCCACCAACTGGCTTTCTCCGTATTCGGCATCCTCCTCAAGATACCTGCTTTCTGCGGCATTAAGCTCATTGCCGGTATTCTTGGAAACAGCGTTTACGTGTTTTTCCATGGCAGAATCCTTTCTGAATTCGGGGCGGAACTCGATGTGCTCCGCAACGATCCTTATTCGTGAATGGGCTTTCCCTTCCTTGTCTGTCCACCTATCCTGCTTCAATCGACCGACCACCCGTATACCCCGTCCTTTCCTCCCCAGGCTGTTACAGGAATCTGCAAGCTTCGCCCAGGTCTCGATCTCGAAGAAGGAAACTTCCTTTTCCAAGCCGGTATCCTGCTTGAAGAAACGGTTGGAGGCCAGGCTGAAAGTGCAGACTGGTGTCCCTTTGGGAGTTGTGCGGTATAGCGGTTCCCGCACCATGTTCCCCTCGATGAGAATGCTGTTAAGATTGTTCATAATTTGCCTCCGTATGGCATGATGTTATCCGGCGGCATACAGCCACCGTACACAGCCAAAGGCAGCCCAGGTTCAACGAACAGGGTCTGCGCTTTGCCTGTATACCCTTATATATGGTTCAAAGTTGCGTTTTGCATTAGTCCCCGCGGAATTTTTTTTGTGTTTCCGCAAGTTCGGGAGCCAATCTGTACAAGCCTGTGGTTATTTGGTAATATTCCCCCAGGAAGTGCAAATGAAAACATTATGGCGGATAGCGAAAGAGGCGGTAAGGTACAAAGGCTGGTTGCTGCTGGCGATTTTCGGCACATTGTCATTGACTGGGGTCAACCTAATCGCTCCAAGGATAATGGCTTCCATGACGGGTATAGTCGCCGACGGCATGACCCAGGAAGGTTTCGAAACCGTCCTTTGGATGGCTGGGGGGCTGCTGGTTTTGTTCATGGCCCGTATTCTGTTCCGGTTCCTAAGCAGTTACTGTTCGCACAGGGCGGCGTGGCGGCTGGTACTTGAACTTAGAATGAAGGCCTACAATGCCATACAATCGTTTTCCATGGACTACTTTCACAACAAGCAGACGGGCGAGCTGCTCAGCCGTGTAATGAACGATGTCGCCACCTTCGAGCTGATTTACGCCCACATACTGCCGGATATTATCACCAACCTTGTCACGCTGGTCGGCGTGACAATAATTCTTTTCAACATCAATGCAAACCTCGCGCTTATAACCTGCATACCCATCCCCTTCATCCTGTTATCCGGATGGGTTTTTAGCCACAAGGTGCGCCCCAATTTCCGAAAAATGCAGAAGGCGCAGGGCGAGCTTTCGGCGCAGTTGCAGGACAATTTTTCGGGGATACAGGAGATACAGGCCTTTGGCCGCCAGGCTTCCGCAACGGAAAAAGTATGGTACAAGGGCGAGGATTTTACACGCCATATGCTTCGTGCCTTGAAGCTTAACGCCGTGTTTCATCCCGGGGTTGAATTCCTGACCGCCATCGGCAGCGTTATAGTCGTCGGCTTTGGCGGATTTTTGGCCTGGCAGAACCAGCTTTCGGTTTCCGATATTGTCGGGTTCATGCTTTACCTTGCCTTGTTTTATGCGCCGATAACCGGGATTGCCAACCTTATGGAATCCGTCCAGCAGTCATTGGCCGGAGCCGAACGGGTCATCGAGGTTTTGGATGCGCCCCGAAGTATAGTCGATCGTCCCGATGCACGATCTATAGGAAAGGCGGAGGGGCGTATCTCGTTTGAGGGGGTCAACTTTTCCTATGTCGAAGGCGTTCCCGTGCTTGAGGATGTCTCGTTTAGCATAAAGCCCGGTCAGATGGTTGCACTGGTCGGTGCCACCGGTGTGGGCAAAAGCACCTTGAGCCAGCTTGTCTCCAGGTTTTACGATCCGACAAGCGGAAGGGTTTGCCTTGACGGGCATGATCTTCGAGACATAAGGCTGGACAGTCTACGGCAAAACATTTCGATGGTTTTGCAGGGCACGTTTTTGTTTAACGGAACCATCGAGGAAAACATCGCCTTCGCGAAACCAGATGCCACATTTGCCGAGATCGAAGCGTCGGCACGCACCGCAAGGATCCACGACGACATAATGCAGATGCCCGGCGGATACCGCACGCAGGTTGGGGAGAGGGGTGTCAAGCTGTCTGGCGGCCAGGCGCAGCGCATAGCCATAGCCCGTGCGGTGCTTTGCCAGGCGCCGGTGCTTATCCTTGACGAAGCGACCGCGTCGGTCGATGTTAGAACCGAGGCACAGATTCAGCAGGCAATCGGCGAGATCACTGGAACCCGAACAATCATAGCCATAGCGCACCGCCTTTCCACGATCCGCAACGCCGACGTCATCTTTGTTTTCGAAAAGGGGCGCATTGTCCAGTCTGGTTCCCATGCGGAATTGCTAGGGCAGGAAGGCTTGTACAGGCGCTTGTGCCAGGTGCAGGAGATGTCGGGGGAGTAAAGGAGTTTGCTGTGATCCTCCAGAAATCGCTTGACATGAAGTTTCCCTCTTGAGTGCAATTAATTAAGCCACCAAACCACAAACTGAAATAAGTCGAGGATGGGATCATCGAGATCGACGGCGTACACGTTTGTATCGACAACTTCCCCTTCGTCGTTAAGGTTGTATTCAAAAACCAGGACATTCCAGCCTCTTGTGAATTCAAAAACCATGTCTTCGGGGGTTCTCTTTTCGAAAGCGGCAAAGCTGACGGATCGATCAACAAAGATGGGCACCGCCACACGATATACGGAATCGCTGGCGTAATCCATGACAATTTGCCCATAAACGAGACCTTCCTCCTGCATATCCTCGGGTAGCTCTGCCCACAATTCCAGGTGAATGATTCTCGTGTTTTTATTGCTGATATTTGAGACATTCTCGCCCATTATCACATCAAACCAGCTATCTATGCTAAATAGATTGTCGGTATTGGCAGGTATGCCGTAGGCGATGAACTCCAGTTCGCCATCTATGATACTCCCGTTCACGCCGATACTGGAATGGACAATTTGTTGAGCGGAATTAAGGTCCATCAAATCGTACATAGCGGAACTGAATGCCCTAATACCATGTGATGGGACGACCTCAATAACCTGCCCCCTAAGTTCCAGCAGGAAGTCGTCGCCATTAGCATTTACATCGCAATCGTCATTATCATAAAAGCCATCGGCTGGGTAGCTAGCTAGAACCAAGGCCAAAGCCATGCCGCATACCAACGCTATAGTCGGCATTTTCTGAGACCTTCTTTTTACCATCATCAATCTCCTGTATATAAGGCAAGAACGTCGGTTCAAAACACGCCCACATAACATGCGGGATCCGCCAAGATAGTTTTTGATGCCGAAAACTTTGCCGTTTATAAGGCACAGGTGGAGAGACTCAAGGTGTATTCAATGTCTATAATATCGTGATTTTTGCCGCGAAAAACAACCGATTTCTTCCTGAGATTGGCAGGTTTCGTAGGCATAGCTATTGGGCCTTCTTGTACCTACACGAATTTCGTGTTGCAAAGGCTTTCGCCCGTCATGAACCCTCTGCATGATCAACAAATTTTTCCAAAAATTGCAGGCTCATAGGTACACTTATGCCAACTTTTGGGTTATAATACCCTAGGAGGTAGATTATGTTTTTGATAATCACGGCAAGCCCTAACGCCAAGGGCCTTACCGCCGCCTGTGGGAAGGCCGCATTGGACGGCATCAAGTCCGCAGGCGGCAAGGCGGAAATTATCGACATAAGCAAAAAGCAGCTTTCGCCATGCCGCATCTGCAACAATGGCTGGGGGATCTGCTTTAAGCAGTCGAAATGCGTAATCGAAGATATTTTGCCTAAACTCCAAGAGAAGATACGCAAGTCGGAAGGCGTCGTGCTTGCAACGCCTGTCTATTTTGGGCAGCCCAGCGAGCGGATGCAGTATTTCCTGGATCGGTTCCGCCGCTGCGAGGTCTTCAACAAAAAAGACGGAAGTGCGGCCTTTAACAAGCCAATCGACCTGATTGCGGCGGCTGGCGGTAGTGGCAACGGGACGGCAACATGTCTTGCGGGAATGGAAATGTGGTGCCGCCAGGTGGGCGGCATTCCCAAGGAGCGCTTTGGGATTACCCAGTATAACCGTGAGCCTATGCTTAACGTAATTAGCGATGCTGCGGCGCGTCTTGTAAAGGGGAAATATTTCAGCGGCTTGCTGGTACATGCGGAAAGCATGAGAATGCTATAACAGGGGGGAAAAATGCGTATTGCTGAGGGCCAAATACTGGACAACGAAGGACGAACCTTAATTCTGCGGGGTGTAAACCTTGGGGGCGACGCTAAAAACCCCTTTGGCCCTCCCGGCTGGGGCCTGCGCCCCGAATCGCTCAAGGATCCCGAAAGCGCCTCCTTTGTGGGGCGGCCTTTCCCCCTTGGGGATGCCGAAAGCCACCTTGAGCGCCTGTCCCGGGCTGGCTTAACCTTCCTGCGCCTGGTTATAACTTGGGAAGCCCTGGAACATGCGGGGCCAGGCCAGTACGACGAGGCCTACCTTGCATACCTACGGAAGATCCTGACCATGGCGGAACAGAAAGGCATATCGGTCTTTCTAGATCCGCATCAGGATGTGTGGAGCAGGTGGACGGGCGGCGACGGCGCACCGGCATGGACGCTGGAAAAACTTGGTATCGATCTTGACAAGATAGATGCGACTGGTGCGGCTATTACCAGGCAGCGTTACGCCGAATTCCACAAGACCGCCAAACACCCGGGGGGAGAGCCTTTCCCCCGTATGATGTGGCCCAGCAACTACAACCGCTATGCGGCGGCCACAATGTTCAGCCTGTTTTTTGCCGGGAAAACATACGCCCCCGATTTGCTGATTGACGGCAAAAACGTGCAGGACTGGATGCAGGGGCATTACGTCGCGGCCTTTCGCCACTGTTACCGTCGGCTAAAGAACTGCGCCGCCGTCGCCGGCTGGGGCGTAATGAACGAGCCGTACCCTGGGTTTATCGGCCACGGAAACCTGAATCGGTCGGAAAACCACATTATGCCTATGGGCCCCAGGCCCAGCCCCTGGGATGCCATGCGGGCCGCCTCCGGCTATGTGGTGGAAGTCCCGGTCTACAAGGCCGGTTCCCCAGGCAAGCCAAAGCGTGAGGTCTTTAACCCTGGGGGGCAGGTGCTTTTTAGGGAAGGCTTTAGCTGCCCCTGGAAACAGGCTGGGGTCTGGGCGGACGATGGTGGCAAGCCGCGCCTGCTGCGTAGTGAGCATTTTTCGATGATCAAAGGGCGGCCAGCGAATTTCATGAATGATTTTCACAGGCCTTTCCTGCTGCGTTTTGTCGAGGCGCAGAAGGAAGTTGACGAAAACACTTTCTTTTTTATCGAGGGAACACCCCCCGGCAACAACGCTGCGGCGCACCCTGAATGGGATAAAAACGATTCCGCAAGTACCGTGGATGCTAACATTGTCAACGCATTCCACTGGTACGACGGCTTTTCCCTGTTTTTGAAACGCTTCAACCACTGGTTTACTGTTGACCCTGAAAAGACCAGGCTGGTTCTGGGCAAAAAAAACGTGCAGGCTTTTTTCGACGGCTGCCTTGCAAAAGGGGTAAAGTGGGCAAAAGAACGCATGAGTAACGCGCCTTCCCTGTTGGGGGAATTCGGCCTGGCCTTTGACATGAACAAACGCCGGGCTTTTTCCACCGGGGATTATTTCATGCACGAGGAAGCCCTGTCCATGTACTACAACGCCATCGATGCGAACCTCCTTCATTCCACGCTATGGAATTACACTGCGGACAACACCAACGAGCACGGCGACGGCTGGAACGACGAAGACCTCTCTATTTTTTCCGAAGGCAGGGAACGTGCCATGGCTGGCTGGAAACGCCCCTATCCCATGGCAACCGCCGGCGAGCCCCTTTCGATAAAGTGGGATCACAGGAAGGGGGTATTTCGCTACCGTTTCTTGGCGGACGGCGGTATTGCCGCACCTACCATCATCTACCTGCCCGGGGAAAGCTTCGGGCCTGGGACGAAAGTCGATGCGCCCCTGTGCTTTGAATTCAAGCGAGAGGAACAGCGCCTTTTTGTATTCAACGAGGGGAAAAACGGGGAAGTGGAAGTGGTGGTGATGGGGGATAAAAACGCATCCTGACAAATTCATGCCATTTTAGCCTTTCCTGGCACCAAACCCGCTTGACAAAAAAATACCCCCCCGCTATAATAAAAACCAACGGTCGGTATTTAATCTAGGAGGGTAGCAGTGCCGAGGAAAAACAACCCCAAGCAGACGGTGGAAAACATTCTTTCCGTCTCCGCAAAGCTGTTTATCGAGAAGGGCTATGACCAGACGAGTATGCAGAACATTGTCGATGCCTTGGGCATGTCGAAGGGTGCGATTTTTCATCACTTTGGGTCGAAAGAGGAGATATTCAAGGCGGTTATGGACAGACGATTCGAACTTTCGGAACGGAAGGCAAACAAATGGCTTGATGAAATGGCGAAGCACAGGCCCAGGCTTACGGCAAGGGAAAGGATCATAAGCTTGTGCGAGCTGAATTTGAATGACTGGGAAATTCACGCCTTGGACAAAGTGCTTGCCCAGGTGAAAAGCCCGCACATCATCGTTGCCAATATGCTTGGCGAGGTAAACAAAAACGCCACCATACTGGCCAGGCTTATAAGGGAAGGCATTGCAGATGGTTCGATACAAACCGAGTTCCCGGATGAGTGTGCGCAGGTGGTGTTTCTACTTTTGAATGTTTGGTGTGATCCTATCGTGTTCGAATGCGATATGCGGCAAGTGCACAGACGACTCATCTTTCTTCAACACATTCTTAAAACATTGGGTATGGATATCATAACCGACAGGCTTATAACGGGACATCTAAAACTTATGGACAGCATTTACACGGAGGCACAACAAAATGACTAAGACCCACGACAAACTTTGGAACAGGGATTTTTTCCTGGTGATATTCGTGCAGGTACTTGCACTGTTCGGCAACTCGATACTCAGCTTTGCCCTGCCGCTGCACATCCTGAATATCACTGGTTCGCCGGCATTGTTCGGGACGGTTCTGGCACTGTCCTTTATTCCCCTTATCATGATGTCGCCCGTCGGGGGCGTTATAGCGGATCGGCGAAAGAAACAGCGGATCATGTTCTGCCTGGATTCCATTACGGCGGTGCTTATAGTGCTGTTCATCGTGGCAAGCCGTAATGTTACGTCTGTTACAATGATAATAACACTTGTGGTTGTGAAAGTGATGGCGCTCAACGTGGTTCAAGGCTTGTATATGCCCACGACAATGGCGGCGGTGCCTTTCCTTGTCCCTGCCAATAGGCTGGTTCCTGCAAACGCCATTGCAAATAGTGTGTTTTCATTGTCAAATATCGTTGGGCCAGTAGTCGGCGGCATTCTTTATGCGGCTTTCGAGCTTTTCCCCATACTTGTCATCAGTTTTGCGATTTTTGTCATTGTCGCAATCATAGACTTGTTTATCCGCATTCCCTACAAAAAACAGAAGCCACATGGCAGCATCATGCGTATGCTTAAAAATGATTTGTCCCGGTGTGCCCGTTTTGCGCTAAGGGAAAAACCCATTCTTGGCAGGGTGGCTTTTGTTATGTTTTTATTCGGCATCCCGTCACTGGCGATGATTATCGTGGGGCTTCCCGTGCTTATTACCCAAACCCTTGATCTGGACATGGGCCTTTTTGGATTAAGCCAGGGGATAACGATGGGTGGTGGATTACTCGGCGGTATTCTGGTGGGTACGCTGGAAAAGAAACTGACCATACAAAAGGCCCACTGGCTGTTATTTGCCTGTAGCATATCCATTGTCCCCATCGGCTTGGTACTGTTGCTCAATGTGCAGACAATGATTGCTTATGTTATCATCACTTTTTCCAGTGCGCTGGTAATGCTGACGACGCAGATAGTTACGATTCAGATATTGGCGTTTATTCAGCTGGAGACACCAAGGGAGCTTGTGGGTAAAATCATTGCCGTTGCCATGGCGCTTATACTTGCATCGTATCCCGTGGGGCAGCTTCTTTTCGGGGTGCTGCTTGAACGGTTTTACGCAATGCCATGGATTGTCATTTTTGTTGCGGTTTTTATGGCAGGTATAATTGCGACATATTCACGCAGGCATTTTGGAAAGATAGGGCCAATCGAAAAACCAGATTAGACGGTTTTGGTTTACAAGACATTCATGCTACCACTAAAATATACACAATGATTCGTACAATGTCAAGCAAAATTTTTCCGTCAAATGGTCTTGACAAAACTTCTGGAAGAAAGTATCTTAGATTTAGTAGAACAAGTACGGTGAAGCAGCCCCGTTAGTCATAAGCAAGTATCTGACTGTGTGTGGATTCACCAAAAGTAGTTTTATTTTCCGTGGGTATGTTTTCTCGAACTTCATTTTCTAGGTTTAGATTTTTGGAGGCTATTATGAAAACGGAAGGCTCACGGAACGCTTCGATTACCACGATAATTACCGCAGTCTGCCTTGGTATTATCGCATTAACCACCTTGCTGCTTTCCACTGTGTTCATCGTGAACGCCAGGAATACGATGGAAAGTCAGGTAACCGTAAGCACGCAGGAAGCGCTGCTTGCACTGCGGAACCAGCTCCTTGCCCGCTTCGACGAGTGGAGCACACTTATTACCGTTACGTCGGTTGTCGTACCACATTTTCTCGAGGACGAAGTCGTAGATTCCGAGGAATTGCTACCGATTTTGAAACGCATAATGGCAAGCCAGCCCGACGTGACCGATGTGTACATTACAAGTAACGTGAACTGGTTCGAGCCTGGTGGCTTTGCGGTTTTCGCCAGCGAATGGGATCCCCCGCAAACCTGGGCCAACAATGAACGGCCCTGGTTCCTGTCGGCAAAGGCCCATTCCGGTAGAGTGGGTTACGCCGAGCCTTTCCTGAATGCGGAAACGGGGAAGCTTTCGATAGCCTTGGCCATAAACATATACGACCATCTGGGCAGGGATATAGGCGTTGCCGCCGCCGACGTGCAGTTTGAACTTTTTAACTCCCTTATTGCCGATAAAATTTTTCTGACCGGGCAAAAGATGTTTTTGATCAACGAGCAGGGGCGATTTATTACACACAGCGACCCAAATGCCGTTCTTACGAATGATTTTTTCAATGATTTCGGGCTTGGGCGTTACAGGAACGATGTCCTGTCCAGCCCGTCTTTTTCCGCCATAGACAGGGAAATCTACGTTCAGTCCATACTGATTCCTGGCATGGACTGGCGGCTTGTCTCCATCGTTCCGACTTCCGTAATCTTCGCCGAGGTGAACCGATTTGTGCTGCGCATGGTTTTAATATCGATTGCCCTTTTTGTCGCGGCGGCGTTTGTGATGCTTTTGCTTACACGTAGAAAACTTGCCGTTCCCCTGCACGGTATAACGCAAGCCCTAAACGACATCGCCAACGGTGAAGGGGATCTTACCGTTCGTCTTCCCGAGACGGGGACGAAGGAAGTCGCCGACATTTCCACGTACTTCAACCAGACCATGGGGAAAATTAGGGATTTGATCGCCATGGTCAAGGAACGGGGGGAAATGCTGTCCGGCATTGGCAACGATCTTGCCAGCAACATGATCGAGACCGCATCGGCCATGAACCAGATTACCATGAACATTCAGAACATTAAAGGCAGGGTTGTGAACCAGAGCGCAAGCGTAAGCGAAACCCACTCGACAATGGAGCAGATTACCGCCAACATTGGCAAACTCAACAGCCATGTCGAACAGCAGACAAGCGCCGTCTCGCAGACCTCTTCCGCAATCGAGGAAGTGCTTGCCAACATCCAGTCCGTTACCACAATCCTTGCCAGGAACGCCACAAACGTTAAGGATCTTCAAGAGTCGTCGGAAACGGGCAGAACCAGCCTGCACGAGGTTGCGCAGGACATCCAGGAGATCGCCCGCGAGTCGGAGGGCCTTCTTGAAATCAATTCGGTGATGGAGAACATCGCAAGCCAGACCAACCTTCTATCGATGAACGCCGCAATCGAGGCCGCGCACGCCGGAGAGTCCGGCAAGGGGTTCTCTGTTGTAGCCGACGAGATACGCAAGCTTGCGGAATCCTCCAGCGAGCAGTCCAAGGTAATTGGCAACGTATTGAAAAAAATCAAGGAGTGTATAGAGAAGATCACGAGATCGACCGACATAGTTTTGACGAGGTTCGAGGCGATAGACCATGGGGTAAAAACCGTCGTGGAACAGGAAAGCATCATCCGCAACGCGATGGAAGAGCAGAACCAGGGAAGCAAGCAGATACTCCAGGCATCTGGGCAGGTAAGAGAGATAACCCAAAAGGTAAAAGGCGGCACAATGGAAATGCTTGAGGGCAGCAGGGAGGTAATCTCCGAAAGCAAGAGCCTTGAGCAAGTGACGCAGGAGATCACCAACGGCATGAACGAGATGGTCATGGGCACCGACGAGGTAAACATGGCTGTAAACAATGTCAACGATCTTAGCAGCAGAACCCAGGAAAACATTTCCTTTTTGATGCAGGCCGTTTCAAGGTTTAAGGTTTGAGTTTTTGGTGTCTGTCATCGCCGCGACTGGTGTGTCAGTAGCGGCGGTGACAGACAGTTGAGGCCGTGTCAAATCTGGCCTTAATTTTTTGGGCTGACGGGCGGCATACCGAAATAATACGCGGCGCGTCAACAAAACCCGGGCGGGCGGGCCCTGCCGCGGCGGTATCCTGGCTCATTTCGCCCCGCATGCCGCCGTAAGCCTTGCGCCGCCCAGGATGTTCACCGCGCGTTTTATGTTGTACGCCAAAAACGACAGCGAGAATTCCCCGTTCACGTTGCGCAGCCCCTTGGTCAGACAGTACCTGGTGTCCATCGCCCGCTTCACCGTCCCGAAGGGGTGTTCCACTATCGACTTGCGTTGGCCTGTCTTCACCTTGTCCGCCTTCACCCTCACCTGGCGGACGGCAAGGTTCCCCCCGTCGTACCCCTTCGTGAAGTCCCCCTCGGCCATGCGGACGGGGTGGCGGTGTGGCCCTCCCCGGGTAGCTTGCCCGTCAGTTCCCGGGGGAATGCGCCTCCGGGAACAGAACCACCTTCGTCGGGCCGTTCTGCAAAAGCAGGGCGGCGATACGGCGGATCTCTGCGGGGGTGACCGCGGACAGGTACTGGGGTCGCCTTTGCATTCGGGACAGGGGCAGGTCGAACCTTACCGCGGAGTTCACGAAGTGGTTGGCGACCGTAACGTTGTTCTGCGTCCCAAGCCTCATGCTGTTTTGCAGGGCTTCAATCGAGTCGTCGAAGACGGTCTGGTCGGTGGTGCGGGCCGCCTCGTTCACCACGGTCAGGACCGCGGACGAAAGCTCCTGCACGCGCTCGGGGACGCTGCGGAAGTGTATCACCATCGACATCTCGCCGCGGGGTGTCGCGGAAACCGAGACCGACGTGCTTAGGTGATGAACCCCGCCAAGATTCCCGATTACCTCGTTGAAAAGCATCCGCCCAAGATACGTCTGCAAGGCCGCGGTTGACATGTTCAACTGTTCGCTGAAATCCGCGGGGATGTACCACGCAAGACGCACCGTGCTTTGCTCCTCCATTCCAGCGTAAACGTTATGCTCGACGTTGCCGGGGCGCGCGACGTTAAGATCCGTCCAAGTGTTCCATACCCCCTCCCCCCTGGGGATCGATGCGATATAGGTTTCCACGTAGTCCCTCATCGTTTCCGGCGTAAGGTTCCCCACGAAGACGAAGGTGAAGTCGGCGGGGTTGAATCCCCTTCGCAAAAACGCCAGAGCCGTGTCGATGTCCGCGTTGGGAAGATCGGCCAACCCAAGCGGCCTGTAGCGGGGGTGATCGCTCGTGGTGATTCTGGTGAACTCGTCCGTGAAAACGGTCTGCGGGTTGTCGAGGCGCAGCGCGAGACTCGTCCGCAGCCGAGCCATCATGGTTTCCACCGCTTGGGGATCGATCCTTGGATCGGTGAATCTAAGGTAGAGCATCTCGAGCATGGTCTGCAGATCGCCGACCGTGCTGGTGCCTTCGAAACCGCGGGTGAACGCGTCGACCGAAAACGAAAGCGACGCCTGTCTCGCGGCGAGCATCCGCGTCACCTCGTAGGCCGACCAAGGTCCGCGGCCGGAAAAGCTCATCATCTGGACGGCGAGACGCGCGGACGCGCTGTCCTCCTGCGAAACGCAGAAAGTCCCCCCCCGCGCCATCGCCCTAAGGACGATCTCGTCGTTGCGGTTTTCGGTCGGGAGCAGGATGACCCGCGCGCCGTTGCCAAGATCCCAGATCGTCGCGCCGGTTTCCGCGTCAACACTTTCACCGATCACCGAACCGCGCTCCGGCGCGTGTTCGAGAAACCCGTCCGCGATAAGCCTCGCGCTCGGCCGCTCGACCGACAACCTCCCGCGCCGCGCCACCAGTTGCCTGACCTGCGCCTCGCTGGGAACGGTGTCCAGCTCGGATTCGGGTGCGAAAAGCCCCACGAGAATATCGTTGGTGGCGAAGTAGCTCCTTACCGCGGCGTCAATATCCCTCGCGCTGATTCCGGGGAGCAGTCGCCGAACCGCGTCAAGCTGCCATTCGAAGCCGGGCAGGCTGCCGCCCACCAAGTAAAAATCGGTGAGCCGATCCATGTGCATGGTCGAAGGCTGCCGATCCCTTTCCGCGACCAGTCTTTGCAGGTTCGCAGTCAGGGCTTCCTTGGCAAGCTCGATCTCGGTCGGGTGAAAGCCGTGCCGCCTCATCGCCTCCATCGCGCGCAGAAGTTCGGTCAGGGCTTCCTCCGAGCGGCCCGCTCTCGCCGTGGCGCGCATCACGTAGGAACGCGACCGCGACTCCGTCCACCACCAAAGATTGGTTCCCGCCCAAGCGGCAAGGAATGGGCTATCGGGGGCGAGCGCGGCTTCCGAAAACCTAAGGCTTACCATGTGGCTGATAAGACCGTTGACAATACTTTCGCGAAAGGCCGCGACGTCGCCGCGCCTTGGTTCCTGCGCGCGCCGGAAATACAACAGCACCTGACTTGCGGTAAGCTCCGGATCCGTCATGACGATGGCGTCAAGGTTCCCCCTGCGCGGCGCCGGGAATTCGAACACGGGTTGAGGGGTCGGCTCGGCGGGGGCTTCGATTTGAAAGCGTTCCGCGAGCGAGGCTTGAAGCGCGGCCCCGTCGAAGTCGCCGACGAAGATGATGGCCAGATTGTCGGCGCGGTACCAAGTCCTATAGAAGTTTTCGAGCAGCGCGGGGGTCGCCGCGTTGATTATGTCCAAGCAGCCCATCGGGTATCGTTCGACGAAGCGCGACCCGCGGAACATCAGCGATCGCCACTCCCGCCAGATGCGGTTTCCCGCGCCCATCCTGTCGTGGTACTCGGTGACGATGATGCGGCGTTCGAGTTCCACGTACTCCGGGTCGAAGACGATGGCGCGCGCCCAGTCATCGACCAGCTCGAGAGCGCCCTCGGGAATCACCCGCGTGCCGTCCCCCGCAGTTTCCGTTGGCACGTTTACCCAGTACACCGTCCTGTCGAACGACGCGAAGGCGCTCGCGTTCCCGGCCATCCCCCTGACATGATCCCGTACGATCGGGAATCGCTCGGTGCGCCTGAATGCCATATGCTCGACGAAGTGGGAGATCCCCAGCTCGTGTTCCTCCTCGTGCAGCGAGCCGACGTTGGCGACGAGCCGGATCAGGGCGCGGTTTTCCGGCACGGCGTTTTCAAGGATGAAGTACCGAAGGCCGCTGGGCAGGGTTCCCATCCTGAGATCCTGCATAGTGGGAACCGGTTCCGCGGGATTCATCCCTCCCCACGCGCCGCGGGGAACGCCGGCGCAGGCGGTGAACAGGGCGAGCAGCAGGGCCGACGACGACAGGGCGATTAGGGTCGCGAACGTGGTGTTGAGCTTGGTTGCGCGGCCTTTGGGCAAGGATTTGTTTCTGTTCATGTGATGAAAACAAATTTGGGGCGAAAATGATACAATTTGAGAAAGAATGCTTCGACTTTGCGCGATATATAAAGAGAGGCTCTATTTTGCTTGGAAGCTGGGCCGTGGAATTATGAAGTCATTTGCGTTGTTACCGATTTTGCTGCTGCTAGTCGTCCACGAATCGAAGCCATTGAAATATGGCCGGACTGTTCAGGATTCCCAGGTGGATTACTGGTTGGCCCAACTGACCATAGAGGGAGTCAACGCGCGGGTGACAGACACCAGGTCTTAAGGCTTTTCGCGCAGGGTGTCTGTCACCAAGGGGGCGCGGAGTGTCTGGCACCCTTGCGCTTGCCCCACCTACCCAATCCCCCGCGAAAAAGGTATACTCCACCGGTGGACGCGAACGACGAACCCAGGGAAAAAAAGCGCGGGTCTGGCAACATACAGTGGCACCCGGCCTTCTACGACGCCATCCTGCTGGAACTGGAAAACCACAGGAGGCACCTGAGCTTCGTTTTCGAGCACATCCTAAACGCGGGGCCGCTGAAGATTGACGCCCTGATAATCAAGAAGGCCCAGGGCGCGCGGATAAAAAAGAACATCGCCCAGATATTCCGCGGGGTAAACATATGCGAGTTCAAGGGCCCCGGCGACCACCTGTCGATCCGGGACTTCCTAAAGGTCTACGCCTACGCCTGCCTATATGCGTCTGTCGAAAAGGATGCGGACATAAGCGACATGACCCTGACCTTTGTCACAAGCCGCCAGCCCAAAAAGCTGCTGGGCTACCTTCGGCGGGAACGCGGGTACGGCATTGAAAAAAAATGGCCTGGGGTTTATATTGTCAGTGGGGACCCCTTGCCAATCCAGCTGATCAACAGCGGGGAACTGTCCGCGGAAGAAAACCGATGGCTCAAGGGCCTGAGCGACAAGCTAAGCCCGCTGGAGTGGCGGGAAATGTTTGCGAAGATAAAGGACCGTGGCGGAAGGCCTGGCTCCATAAAGGCGTACCTAGATGCGATAGTGCGGGCGAACAGGGAAAGTTTGAGGGAGGCGTATGAGATGAGCAAGGACAAGATGGAGCTTGATCGGATGTTCGAGGAAATCGGTCTGGCCGCAAAATGGCGGGCCGAGGGTAATGCCGATGGCGAGGCCAGAACCGAGGCCAAAATACTCGGGCTTTTCAGGCAGGGGTATACTTTGGAGGAGGTGGAAAGGATGCTCGCCAAGGAAAAGGAACGCAAAAGCCCCCGCAGGCGGCCTCCGACTAGGGCCGCCAGGGTAAGCGCCAAGACCTAAGCACCCCCTTTCTTGACACCGTTCCGGCAAAATCACTATATTACTATCAAGCTATGATGATTTCCTCTCTGTCGCCTTACCGCCTGGGCAAAGCCCGTGAAATGTTTAACCTCTTCAATGTCTTCAATGCGCTTTCCTGGAGTATGATGGTGGGGAGCATCATCACCCTGTTTGCCATACGGCTGGGCGCATCTGCCACCTACATCGGGACGCTTTCGGCTTTGCTTTACGTGTCGCTCTTTTTTCTTCCGCTCGGAAGGCTTCTGGCACGCAAGCTCAGCATAATCAGCATTTTCAGCCTTGCCTGGATCATCCGCGCGCTGGGGATGATCCCCGTGGTGCTGGCCCCGCTGGCCGTGCACCTGGGGAACGAGGACTTGGCGCTGGGCCTGACCATGCTGGGCGTCGCCATCTTCCACGTTACCCGTGGCATCGGGATGGTGGGCAACACGCCCGTGCTTAGTTCCCTTGCCTCTGGGCCGGATCGTGGGAGCTACATGACCCAGATACAGATTATCAACAGCGCGACGGGCATGGTTTCCGGCTTTGCCATCGCCATCCTCCTGGGCAGGGAGCCGCCGCTTTTTCTCTACTCGATTATCATGGCCGCCGGCATCGTCTGTGGGATTACCAGCGGCCTTATGATACGGAAGGTGCCGGAACCGGTTGGCGAGGCAGGGGTCGAAAAAATCCGCCTAACTAGCATTTTCCGCGAGGCCTTCTCCCAGCCCCCGATCAGGCTTTTCCTTTTGATCTTCATGATTGTCGCCCTGGTTTCCGGGGTGTCCAGGACTTTCCTAGTGGTGTATGCCAGGGAGGTCTTTTACCAGGACGACGGCATGGTGCTGTTGTACTCGGTCTTCGGCGGGCTGGGGCATTTGCTGATAGGGGTAATGGTGAAATTCCTTATTGACAGGATTGGCGCAAAACCCCTGTTCGTCATTTGCGTGATGATTGGCCTTGTAACGATGATCCCCATCGTGTTTTTCCCCCGGGCCGCCATCGACAATCTAACCATGGCGATACTTTTCCTTGCCTTCCTGTTTTTCATGCTGAACTTCGGGTTCCTCGGTTCCGAGGGGATTGCGCAGACGTATTTCCTGGGCCTGGTTCCGCCGGCAAAGATGCTCGACATGGGCATACTGTATTTTTTCGTTTTCGGCATTGCCGGCGCCGGCGGCTCCTTCCTTGCGGGGCTTCTGCTGGACACCCTTATGTTCGTCGGCCTTTCCCCCTTTGTCTCGTTTAGGATACTTTTCGCCCTAATCATCGTGCTAACAGGCGTCGCCGTCGTAATGCAAAGGAAGCTCACCCCCCTTGGGGCTCTCCCGCTGGCGGGGGCGGTAAAGGTGATGTTCTCCTACCGTGATTTGCAGGCAATCTCGCTGCTGGATCGCCTGGACAGGAGCCAGGACTTCCATGAGCAGGAGCAGCTTTTGGATGCCCTGCACAGGAACCCTTCCCAACTGTCGATAAAGGGCCTTTTGGAGCAGGCGAAGGCCCCCAGGCTTGCCACGCGCACGGAGGCAATCCGTGCCCTTGAGCGGCTGGATCAGCTAAACGAGGCCGCCGAAAAAGCGCTGGTGGACGATATCATCAACAACCCCTTCACGACGGCGTACATCTCCGCCCGTATCCTGGGGAACCACGGCTACACCCCGGCCATCCCCATTCTGAGGGAGCTTATCTACTCCACGGATTACGTGCTTGCGGGGGAGGCGATGATTGCGCTCGCCAGGCTTAGGGATTCGGCATTCCGCCCGCATCTGGAGAAGATAATCGTGGAAACCCAGAACCCCAGGCTTAAAATCATGGGGGTGGAATCCCTTGGCATTTACCGCTCGGCGGATTCGCTTGGGGCCCTTATCGGCATACTCAAGGAGGCCGATCCGCCGCCTTACCTGCGGGACGAGGTTGCGCTTGCGATGGCGGAAACGCTGGGAATTCAAAACCAGTTTAGCCGTACCCTGGTTCGGTTTCTCGCGGAGCCTGCCCTTGCCCCTGCCCTTGCCATGGATGCGGCGGAGACCGCCTGCGAATTTTTTAGGGCGAGCCTTGGCGGAATAAAGGCCGGCAGGAACAGGGACAAGCTTGCCCCAATTGCGAAACAGGCCGAAGCCATCCAGGCGGCGGTGTCGTCCCTTGTGCACGGCGAGGATCCTGCGCCCCTTTCGCGGTGGATCCTGGAACTTCCCGCTTCCGCCTTTCCCGACAACCTTTCTTTCAAAACCATCCAGGAAGTTTTTTCGCGGGCACTGCTGGATGCCGAGGCGCTTTCCCACAAGCGCCTGCAGCTTTTGGTGAGCCACTGGGCCGCCCAGCAGGTGAGGGTCTGGGCGAAGAAGCTGAAGTGAGGGTCTGGGGCAAAGACCCAACATCATCAACTTAAGCCTCAATTGGAAATATCCTTGCCCCGTTTTTTCATTAGCCTGATGTCGCGTTTCATTTTGCTGGTATAGGCTATCGCAAACACCCTCAGTCCTCCAGCATTGAGTTTATCGCTTCCTCTGCGGTCTTAAACGGGCCGTGCAGATTGCGGCGCAGTCGGGTGTCCTCGACTGCCTCCAGTAAATCCGATTTTGCCCTGCGATGCCTGACCGGGAAGGGTATGCCGTTGTTTTCAAGCGATGCCGCAAGAAATATTCTGACGGCCGTCGAGGTGTCAAGACCAAGGCTTGAAAACAGGGAATCTGCCGCCGATTTGATGCCGTCATCCACGCGGACTTGTATGGTAGCCATAATTGCCTCCAGGTTGTTGACAGTGTATTGCCACGGTAATACAAATGGTCACGTATGTCAAGTATTTCGGTAACATTTTGAAATGAGGAATCACGGTCTCCAGCCACGATTTTTGAGAAATTGCCAGTTTGGCACTATACACTGCCAGTTTATCGTGTTATGCTTGTACAAGCTGGCAATTCATTCGAACGCCTTACTGCATAGTTGGATTTCCCGAAAAATAAGATTGCCTGTTTGATGGGGTTCGTGAAAGTGTATGGAAATGGCGGCTGTTCCGAGGTCTTGCAAAACCACAAAGGAACAGTTGCATACGAAAGTTTTGCATTGTGCAAATCTTCTCCTGCTAAGATGCGTATGAAAGAGTACGCACTTAACGTTTATATAGTACCCCCCCCCCCCCCCCCCCCCCCCCATTTCATTCGTAACAAAAATACCATGTAGGGGCTTACGCAGTTTAAATGGAAAAAAAATACCTCCCGAAAGGCCAGTTTTAACTGGCTACATGCGGGTAAATCGTGATGTCCCATGGCTCTTAGCCGCTTCCAGGACAGGTTTTCTTTCGTTTGTTGATATTTGCAGTTTCGATAAAAGCTCAACGCCCAGAACCTTGGGTGCTGGGTTTGCATACCCTGCTCGTTGGGCAGGTTCATTTTCTGGCTTACCAGCCTAGCCAAGAAAAAGGCGGGTAAACCACAAAAAAGGAGCTTTTGGTGATGAAAAATGCAAAACTTTTCGGGATTATCGTACTGGTGGCGATAATAGGGTTCTCGATGATGGGATGTCCCAGGAGTGCGGGGTCTGTGCTCGAGCCCGAGCCAACCGTAACCAGCGTCACGGTGAGCCCTGCAACCGCCACTGTCGAAAGAGGCGGAGGCCAGGATTTTACCGCCATGGTTCAGGGAACCAACACTCCCCCGACGACCGTTACCTGGGCAGTCGAGGGTGGGGTTGCAGGGACCGCTATTTCCACCTATGGCCGCCTTACCCTTGCGGCGGACGAAACGGCCATAGTGCTTATGGTTAGGGCAACCTCGACCTTTGATATAAGCAGGAGCGGAGTGGCAATAGTTACCGTAACTGATACAGCCCCCCAATCCATTGCAAATGCCGTAATCACCGTTACCACCCCAGTGAGGGGCGAGACACCGAACACCACGGCCAGCGGCACGGGCGATTTCACCATCGGCGCGGTGTCGTGGAGTCCAGCCCATCATAGCCCGTTCCAGGGCGGCACGGAGTACACAGCCACGGTTATGCTCACAGCCAACACAAATTTCACTTTTGCCAGTGGGCTTACGGGAATCGTGTCTATAAATGGGTATCCCGTGACACCCACAATTGCGGCAGACGGCGGGGCTGCAACGCTGTCGCATACATTTGCGCCGACTGATCCCGAAGCGGTGGTACCTGGAGACACTCTTGCCGAATGGCTTGCCTGGCTACGGGGAAATGCGCAGAGTGGTAATTACTATTACATCGAAATAAACGGCGATGAAAATATTACCCCTGTGCAAGCCGCACTGCCCACTGAAATAAGCAAGGTCACAATAACCATTCGCGGTATAGGGGGAATGCGTACAGTCAGCCTTTCCGATACTGGAAGCCTATTTACGATAGGCTACGGTGTTACCCTTGTCCTAGGCAACAACATCACTTTGGAGGGTAAGGGTGCAAATGATTCTCCTTTGGTGTTTGTGACAGAAGATGGAACCTTGGTTATGGAGGAAGGGTCGGTAATTACCGGTAATACCAATGCAAGCCTTTGGGGTGGCGGCGGCGGTGTACGTGTTGACGGAACCTTTACCATGACGGGCGGGGAAATATCGGGTAATTCCACCACTTCGAGTTGGGCTGAGGGAGCTGGCGGTGGCGTTCGCGTTGAATCTGGCGGCAGGTTTGACATGCGCAGTGGGACAATCTCTGGCAATACTGGTCAAGCTGGCGGTGGTGTGCATGTCCAGTCTGGCGGCACCTTCCGCATGTGTAGCGGGGTTATTTACGGCAATGAGGTAGCGTTGGAAGTGGCTCTTAGAAACACGTCCAGTGTCACAGGTAGCGCATCATTGAGCAATGCGGGTACGGCTCAGCGCGGCACGTTCCACGACAACGGTAATTTTATCTTGTTGGGTAATCTTATCAGCACCAGCGATACTATCTGGCTGGTAAATGGTTTGGGCCGACCGACAGGGGTTACGGTTAGCCCTGCGGTTGTCTCCGCGCCAAGAGGCGGAACGCAGGTTTTTACCTCCCTTGTTACAGGTCTTTTCACCCTGCAAACAGTTTCCTGGTCGATTGTTGAGTTTGGTACACACGCGCAGACCACTGTAACCGATGGCGTCCTTTCGATAGCCGCCGAGGAAAGCCTTGCAAGGCTTACGGTACGTGCCACATCGACGCTTGATGATTCCGTGTATGGGGAGGCAATTGTTACCGTAACCGATCCCGACCCTGGTGTGGCTGGCTTAAACATTAGCTTTGCGGATTTCCAGGACATGGCTCCGGCCATTACAGGCCCAACCGTCTACATCACGGGTGATCTGGTGCAAATTGTCGTGCTGGATCCCCACCTGTACACAAGCATTAGATGGTTCCATCGCGGAAACCCCATTGCCGAAGGGCCAAGCCTTACCCTGGATTCAAGCATCCATAACAACATGGTGGGAACACACTCCGTAACGGTGGAAGTGGGAAAAGGCACCGCACTGTACAGTGCAATCATTACCTTTAGGGTAATGCCATAAATTGAGGAGGAACGAAACATGAAAAACACGCGACCGCTAGCAATACTTCTTGCACCCTTTCTTTTGTTGATTCTGTCCGGGTGCCGAAACCCATTTGAATCGCAGCACGAGGTTGAACCCGCCGTAGACACGGGCATCCTTTCTCTTACGATTAAGGATCATAGTTTGGGGCGGACGATCCAGCCCGACATTTCATGGGACGACTTTAATGGACTTAACCTTTGGTTCGTTGACAGCGACGATATTCATAACACATTCAGCATAAGCTGGGACGGATCCAATGTGGAACTGTATGCCGGAACATGGAACTTGCGCGTAAGCGCATACCTGAACGATGTGCAGGGGGTTCCCCGCGAAGCTGCGAGGAGTATATGGTACAAGGACATCGAGATACTTTCCAGGGAAACCGTCAGCCACTATGTCATGCTTTTCCCCATTGCCGAAGGCGAGGGAACCTTCGCATGGGAGATAGGCTTTCCAGCAGTCGCTGTCTTTGCCAGGATGGAAATAACGCAGGTTGACGAGGACGGGAATGGGAACGAGTACCCGTGCATGGAAAGGGAGTTTGACCTTAACAACTATAACTATGGCGGAACGCTAATCGGGTACTACAACCTGGGCGCGGGAATGTACCGTGTGGTGTTTTCGCTGTACAACGGCACGGGAAAAAGTGTCGTGGTAAGCGCGATCCTGCATGTATACCAAAATATGGAAAGCAGGTTTACGGAAAAGTTTACGTCCAGCCACTTCCCCGTTTCAATGCTGGATCATATCCTGGCCGCATGGGATGCTGCTTCAAACAGGTGGAACTTTGACGATGCCGACAGGGGCATAGTCATTGCAAGGCATTTTGACTTTTTGGGTATCAAAGGTGTAACAGGGAACAATTTTGGGCATGTCGTGGAACAGTTCAACCTGCTTACTACCAGTGATACGGTTCCTGCCGACATTGAAGGCCTTGGTCGATGCCGCGCTCGTTGGTGTGTCCCTTATCGATACCGATACGTATTGGTACCAAACCGCAGTGGAGGGAGCCATTGCCGCACTTGTTGCGGCAGCGAACGATACCGACATAGACGGCTTTGACTGGGCGGGAGACGGCTTTAGCGTAACCGTGCGGATAGGAGCTTATAATGTCGTGATTGCTTTCGACGAGTCTATCCCGCCCGAACACGACTGCGAGCGTGACGGGCATATCTGGGGCGACTGGGTGGAAACAATCCCACCCACTTGTACCGAGGGAGGCGAGGAAACGAGAACCTGCCAACATTGCGGGTACAGCGAAGCGCGTCCCGTGGCAGCCCTTGGGCACAATTGGGGCAGGTGGGTGGAGACAACCGCACCCACGTCTACAATGCCAGGTGAGGAAACAAGGATTTGTCAACGTTGCGGTTACGTCGAGACACGTTCCATCCCGCCCCTGGAACCAGGTGAGGGCGGCTTCACCATCAGCTTTGCCCCGTACATACCTGTAGAGATCATCGGGCCAACCATTAGCCTTGGCGACAGCCCAGATGACACCCCAAGAATTACCCTGCTTAATCCAGGGCAGTTCGACATGGGCAGCATAAGATGGCTTATTCACGGAAATGAAATCACAGGGGAAGCGGTTTCTGGAAGCCATGGGCAGACACTTATCTTGGGTTTGAACATCCATAACAACCAGATAGGGATACACCGAGTAACGGTGGAAGTAAGAAAAGGTGGCATACTGCACAGCAGAATCATTGCCTTTACCGTGGGGCTATAAAAGGAGAAACGGGAGATGAAAAAAATACAACTGCCAAACGGCAATATACGAATGCTAAGAACGTTTGCCATATTTTTTACCATGTGTGGCTTGTTGTTTTTGTCTGGATGCCGAAGTCCGTTGGAGCCGACTGACACGCCAGGAAACGGGTCGGTTGAAGCCGATGCTGGGATGGGCACCCTTGCATTGGCTATTAAAAGCCAGTACTTTGGACGGACGATTCTGCCTGAAATTTCGCTGGACGACTTTATTAGATTCGACCTTGAATTCGTTCCCTGCGATCAGTGCCTTTCCGACAACGTGGCTTTGGAAATAATAAGCTGGGGACACGACTGCATTGCGGAAGGTTTTGGCACGATCGAGCTACCCGTGGGTATCTGGGATGTTCGCCTAGCTGCGTTCATTTGCGGCGGAGAGGAGGCTCCTGCCATTGAGATGGCTAGGGGCAGTCTTGCGGGTATCGAGATACATTCCAGGGAAACAGTCTCTGGGAACATCGTGCTTTCCCCGATTGCTGGGGGTACTGGAACGTTTAGTTGGGACATCTGCTTCGGTGAGGAAAACATTGTTACCGCCAGCATGGAAATTACGCTAATTGGTAATAATGCCGACATGTACTGGGGAACCTTTTCTTTTATCGGCGATGTCGGAGTACCGACCGCTAACCCTGGCAGTCTTGATTTGCCCACGGGTCAATATCGCGTGATCTTTACGCTGTACAATGCCGAAGGGATCAGAGTCGTGGTAAGCGCAATCCTGCATATCTATCGGAACATGGAAAGCCATTTTGCGGAGGAATTTATGTACGACCATTTCCGCGTTTCGTTGCTGGATATTGTTCTAGATGCATGGGACGGTTCCCGATGGGACTTTGAGGAGAGCGGAATAAGGGCTGGGCATTTTTCGGCTTTGGGCATCGATGGTGTATATGGCAGTAACTTTGCCGCCATTGCCAGTTGGTTCGATACTCTAAGTTTCCCTAACATGATTCCCAATGAGCTGTACGGGTTGAAGATATTGGTCGATGCAGCCTTGGTTGGTATAGCCAGTCTGGACATAGGTTTTCTTAATGTCGTTCGTGGCAATTGGAATGAGATTCAAAATGCCGTTGCTGGATTGGTCAAGAATGGTACCGCCGTTGCGTTTGGGGGGTGGATAGGCGATAACACGGTGCTTGTTAACGTGGGTGCATACCAAGTGGAATTCGTCTTCGGAAGCCTGCCGACGGTACCTGGAGCCACACTTGCCGCACAACTTGCTTGGTTGCGTACTAACGCGCAGAGTGGCAATCGTTACTTTGTAGAAATAAACGTGGATCAACAGAATATTGCCCCGGAGCAGGCGGCACTGCCAACTGGGATAAGCAATCTTACTATTGTCATGCGCGGTAGGGGAACAGCAATGCGAACCGTCAACCTTTCCGCCGACGGGGTTCTTTTTACAGTAAATCAAGGCATTACCTTGGCACTGTACAACAACGTCACCCTACAAGGTAGGTCTACCAACAGCAATCATCTGGTAAGGTTAAACAGCGGCGGTACCCTGATCATGAACGAGGGCGCAAGGATTGCGAACAATGTAAACACCACGACAACATCTGCCGATGGCGGTGGAGGGGTGCGCGTGAACAACGGCGGCGTGTTTATCCTGGACGGCGGGGAAATATCGGGTAACTCCGCTACTGCTAGTACTGCCGTAGGTAACGGCGGCGGTGCGTTTGTCGCAAGTGGCGGTAGGTTCGATATGCTTTACGGAACAATTTATGGCAATACTGGCTGGATCGGTGGCGGCGTACATGTTGCAAACGGTGGGAATTTCCGTATTAGCGGTGGGGTTATTTACGGCAATGAAACGACAGTGCCACAGGAGCGTAGGAATATATCCAGTGGTACAAGCGGTGCCTCGTTGAATAATGCTGGTGTGGCTACGGCAGCTCAGCGTGGTACGTTTAATAACGAAGGCGTGTTCACTTCATTGAGTAACTTGCCGACTATCAACCGCACAATGCGGCTGGAAGGCGGCGAACTACTACTGAATCGTGATGAATATGGCAATAGAATCGTGCCAGGCATAACCCTTGTCGAGCAGCTTGACTGGTTGAGGTTTTTGGCTGGGAATGGGAATTCCTACCTTGTTGAGAGAAGCGGTACCGAAAGCATTTCACCTACCAATACAGCATTGCCCACAGGTAGGAGCAATGTGAGCATTACTCTTAGGGGTAGTGAACCAAGTACGATAAGCCTTTCTGCAAACGGGGTGCTTTTTGACATACCTTCTGGGATTATTCTGGTACTGGATGAAAATATCACCCTGCAAGGCAGGGATGGCAATAATGCTTCTTTGATACAGGTAAATAGCGGTGGCAACCTGATAATGAACGAAAAAGCAAGGATTACGGGCAACATCAATAATACTAATATGTCTGGAGTTGCCAGTGGAGGAGTACGCGTGAACACTGGTGGCACATTTACAATGTACGGCGGTGAGATCTCCAGGAATGCTGCTACTACCATGAATGGCAGCGGTGGGGTGCGTGTTGACAGCGGCGGCATGTTTACTATGCACGGCGGCGAAATCTCTAACAATATCGCTCCTGGTACTAACGTTAATATAGGTAATAATAGTGCTGGTGGAGTACATGCTGGTGGTACATTTACCATGTACGGTGGTGAAATCTATGGCAACAATACCACTGGCAATAACAGCGGTGGCGGTGTGCTTGTTGGTGGTACGTTTAACATGTATGGTGGTGAAATCTTCGGTAATACTGCTGGCTCGAGTGTTCAAAGTAACAGTGGTGGTGGGGTGCGTGTTGGTGGTGGCGGAACTTTCCGCATAAGTGACGGGGTCATTTACGGCAGCAATGCAACGATGCGGGCAAACATCGGCCGTGGAGGTATTGCTGCACTGTTTAACGTGGGTACAACCTTAGTCGGCACAGGTGATTTTGCTACGGCAGACATTTTGTACACTACCAACTTCACCATACACGTGGTAGATGGCGTTTTGCAGCTTCCACAGGGAGACAGCCTAGCTGCACAGCTTAATAGGCTGCACTTTACTGCACAAAGCGGTGGCGAGTACATCATCGAACTACACGGTAATGAAGATATTGCCCCTACTCAAACGATGCTGCCATCTGGCAGAATCAATCTTAGTATCACACTTATGGGTAGCGTACAAAGTGAAATCAGGCTTTTCACTAGCGGCGTACTTTTTAGCATACCTTCTGGAACAACTTTGGTGCTGGATGACAATGTTACACTGGTGGGGCTCAATGTTGATCGTGTTAATAGAAATAACTACAGAGCCTTGGTAGAGATTAACGAAGGTGGAACTTTGGTTATGAACCATGGATCTAAGATTACAGGTAACACCAACAATAGCAACAGGAGTAGCGGTGGCGTTCACGTGGGTTTCGGCGGCACATTTGTTATGCACGGTGGCAAAATCTCCAGCAATGCTGCTACTCTCGACGGCGTGGGTGGTGGCGTGAGTGTTAGTGGCGGTGGCATATTTGTTATGCACGATGGCAAAATTTCCAGCAATGTCGTTAATGACAGGGGTAGCGGTGGTGGTGTGCGCATTGTTGGTGATGGTACGTTTACTATGTATGGTGGTGAAATCTCTGGCAATACCACTACTACTATGGACAACAGAAGTGGCGGCGGTGTGATTATTGATCGTGGCACGTTTGTCATGCACAGTGGTAAAATCTCTGATAATATAGTGGTTTAAGTTTACAATATCCACGAAAATACCGATAATAAAAACATGGCGTATAGCGAAGACTACAGGAAACGAGCGATAGAGTATAAGGACTCGGGGCATACCTTCGGGGAGCTGTGGGAG
>Ga0209755_10000459_pt1 | contig 74401 bp, 67 predicted proteins | sample TergutCo191P1_FD_187301 | JGI IMG/M metagenome (GOLD analysis project Ga0209755, IMG submission 187301) | Cornitermes sp. P1 segment gut microbial communities from Petit-Saut dam, French Guiana - Co191P1 (SPAdes) (version 2) | ecosystem: Host-associated > Arthropoda: Insects > Digestive system...
AAGAGAGAGGCATGTGCCAGATTGCCCACAGTACACCGAAAATAATACTTGTCGTAAACAAATTAAATTTTCTTCTGATACAGTGAGTACCATAAGTACGCCAGCCATATTCTTCGATAATCGGAACAAAAATAAACAAAACCCAAACAGGAAAAATCCCTGCGCTAAAAGAAAATTTTTCTACAATTTTAAACTGTTCAGTGCTGTGCCCGAAAAGCAGTGAAATTGTCTGCGACAAAAGAATGACCGCAAATGGGAAAAGAAAGGTGTAAGCAAACCAAATCCAATGTACTCCCTTAAAACTAAAAGTTGCGCTTTTTAACTCATCGCGCATTTCCTTGTCCGGCAGGATTAGAATCATTGCTGTTACCATAGGTGCAAGAAGTCCAAAAAACGCTAGTATACTCCCAAAAATCACCCAATTGTAATTTTCCCATAATACCGAGTGGGAGATAGCTCCAGTAATTGACCACAGTACCCAAGGAACTCCTATTGAAAACCCAAAGAAAAGAAAAGGACGGCGATACTTTTCCAAATTCATAAAAATACTCCTTATTTGCGTACATTTTAATACGACCGACTGTCGGTCTGTATATAATATATATTATAAGGTTAATTATGTCAACTGAGCTTGTTCCAAAACTCGGTTAGTTTTGCAACAAGCTCTCGAAAAAGTAGTCTTAAGCCTACTTTTTCTTTTAAATCTAAGGTAGCTGTTCCAAAAACTGAAGTTTTGTAACAGCCTCAACTGTAATTTATTAAAAATATGGTTTATATAGGCGGAGTCTACTGAGTAAAAAATTATAGTGTTTTATCTTCTATATTCGTATGTTAGTATATTTCCCATTAATTTAGGGCGGTATTGCATATAACAAACGGTTAACGCTGCGTGGTGATCTCGCACCGCCTCGTCAACCCAAAATGTTATGTATCCCCATAATTTATTAACTAATATTTGGTAATTTCAATGTATTTATAATTTTTAAAAATTTATTCCAATTGTTTGGGAAATCATTCGCTCCTTGCCTTATTAAAAATATCTTTTTTTTATTTTTAAATGTAAACCCCAATATGTTCCATCGCAAACATCATCTATTTCATATATTTTTTTCCAATTAATAATATCAAGTGCAATAATTTTCTTTATATATTTTCTCCATTCACTAATTTCTATATTAATATTTACTATATCATTTTCTATTTTCTTAAATTTTTTATTTTCATAATCATTACCAAATGTAATATATTTATATACAGCTTCGATAATATCATTATTTTTATTAATATCTAAAACATGATAACCATCTAAGCCATTCCCAATATGAAAATGAAATGATGTTATTTTTTCTAAAAATATTAATAAATTATATCCAAATACATATGTACATTTTTTACAAATATTTATATGATCGTTTTCTAAAAATAAATTATATTCTATTTTTGATTTCAATGATTTATTTAACTTTATATATTCATTTCTAGAAATGATTAATATTTCATCTGATTCACATTTCGGACATTTATTGTTATCAATTTCTTTCATAAAGATATTTTAGCAAAAGTATATATTATTGTCAATATTTTTCAATTTAATTGTTTCTTTGGTAAAACTTGCATATAACATTCTAGGTAACCGACGTTTTTTTGTGCCCGATAAGGAAAATGCGCAAGCATTTTACGGGCACAATAAAATGTGGTGTAGTGAGGCGATGTTTGGGCTTTCTTTATTGCGAAATAATATATTCACCACCCAATATTATTCGCTCAGATGTATCCAAATTGAATGAACATTTAACTAAAAGTTCAATTTCAAAAGTTGAGTGTTGTATTTGTTCTATTAATTCCCGAGGTACAGTATTTTCCTCTTTGAATTTTCTGCCATATAATATTATTTCTTCATCTGTAAGATATCCATGCTCAATACGCCAATCATCATGTAAATAAACAACTTCAATCATATTGTTGCCAATAATTGGCGGAGCACTTCTCCCACGACTGTAATATCCACCTGAATAAATTAACTCAAAATTACTTAACCGCCACGCTTTAATACCTCTAACACCTGGACTAGTGCCAGAATCTTGCATCAAAAATTTATGATCCTCTGTAAACACTGTCCAAGCATTAGCAGAAGGTGTGAATGTACCCAAATATGTTTTATGCACTAGCTCTAAAGTTTCTACATCAAATATGTATACTCCAGGTCTGTTACTATAATGAAAGCCATTATCAAAGGGTTGCCAGACAATAATATAATAATTATTCCAGTATTTACTCCAAGTCGAAAAGAATACTTCATTTCCCTCAATAGTATATGATAGTCTAATAAAAAGATCACCCTCGCGAGATGGTTGACCACCAGGAATAAATTCAACAAATCTTATTGGTGTATATTCTCTATCCTTAATATTTACATATTTTGAAGTCACCCATCCGTTTATGAATTCATTTTCATTTTTTTGATGTATAATATTTACCCAGTTTCCATTAAAATTATCAATGTTCATTTTTTCGCCTGAAAAACCAATTATTTGTACGATATCATTTTTATGTAATTTATAAATTATTGAACTTTCCTGTGAAGGATAATTTCTTACATTTATATTATTGTCATTTATATTTGTCATACAAAAAGTACCTCTATCAGAGTAAACCCCATATGAACCATCTTTAAAAGCAATTCCCTTTATTTCTATAGGTAAACTCTGAAAATTGATATCTCGATATCTAATTTCATTTACGCTTACCCCACTTTGTTTTGTAGTGTATGCCACAATTCTATTTTCATATTCATTATAAGGTTCTGTCGTCATTTTTTCAGTCTGTAAACTTGTATTGATAACATCTTTACTTCCGATTATTGTTTTAGTTGGTCCAGCATTTTTAGTACAACAAATCAAAAAAACACAAATACAGAAAATACAGCAGTATTTCATATTTCACCTCATATTTTAGGAATTTTATCATTTACTATTATAATTGTCAACCAAAATTAATGGCACATAACGTTTGTTATGTGAAGGCTTAGGCTGCACTATATTGTTATTTATTAAATTTCAACTTTATTTTGAAACAATCATTTAAATGAACTATTTGATGTCTTGTTATTGGCATCATAATTAATCCTAAAACATTTTTTCTAGTCCAAAAATCCAATAAACATATTGATTTTGGATCATTTATTACACCTCCATTTTTTCTTATTTTTTCCAATTGTTCTTTTTCTACTTTTCTTTTTATATCATTAAATGTAATATTTTCAATTATTTTTTTTGTTGATTTTCCGACTTTAATTCTATATTCCTTTAATTCTTTTATACAAATATTTTTATTAAATATTTCAATATCAGAATATGCCATTGCATTTCCTGTATCTTTAATTTTTATATTCAATTTTTCCTGTATTTCTTTATTGAATATTGTTTCTTTGTTTCCAATTAAAATATTTGAGATTAAATCCTCTATTCGAGTAATATGCCAAATATTCCATAAAATTGATGTCTCTTTTTTTGAAATTATTTTACAGGTTTCTTCTTTTAAATTTTCCCATAATTTATAATAATAAGTTTCTTTTGTGATATTATATACTTTTTTATCATGTAATAAACAATGCATTTCCAATAGTAATTTTATACCTTTTTCAAAAGTATTTTGTTTTGATAAATAAATATTTAAATTCTTTTGATTTTCATTCCAACCTTCTGAAACATTAATCATACATTCTCCTAATTATTTTTATATATTATTTCTAATATTTTGTCGATTATCCATTGCAAAACTTGCATTTACCGTTTGTTATGCGACGGTTTAACCTACACTATATTTTCTGTTTTATTATTTAAATTATACAATTTCCAATAATCCATATTCGTTTTTTCTAAATCATCTATCATTGGTTTTATTTTAATTAGTAATTACATCAATGCTTTACTACTGCTATTTCCAGTTTTTAATAATACAACTTTTGGTGGAAATCTTTTCATATCTATCAAATTAATAAAATCGTCATCTTTTGCTATTATTATAAATCCATTTTCCTTTGCGTATTTCCATATCTCAATCGAATTACTGATGATATGGAACGGTTCATTGTGCCTGTACGAAAACTTAAAAGTTCTCCGCGCAAATGGAAGTATTTTAACAAATACAAATGTAACCAAAAACCTTCGTTTTGAGCCTTAAGTTGATGATGTTGAGACTGATACCTATGATAGAAATAAATATTAAAAGGCCATTCATACAAATTCCTCTAATAAAATTTAGGATTGCCGCATCAATCCTATAATGATTAAGTTATCCTTCTTTAGAAAAAACGATAAGCATTTTGTAACGAGGAAAAATCAAACAAAATCTTCCACTTATTGGTTCCATTTGTTCGAAAGCCCAACCTTGTTTTGTATTGCTTTCGATACATTTCTCAATTGTAGCACCTCTTAATGTACAAGTACAAATACCTGCGTTCACTTCTTCGACTTTATAGCTTTTTGCCATATTAAACCTCCTATGTTAATTTTTGCTTATCCCTGCGTATTACATCGGAAAGCAAGCGGGCTTTATGATCTTCTACGCGTTGATTGACTTGTAAATATTTCCTTTTTAATGATATATATTCCTCCTTTAGATTATATTCATATAAAATATCTTTTACTATTAACCTTGTACAAGGTTCGTATACTTCATATTTAAAATAATTTTCGGAATATGTTCTTGTATTTAATCTATAATGAGCCATCCTAAAAATACGCCATTTATATTTTGTAGTAGAAATAATACGAATAAATCTGATAAAGCAATAAGCCATGGGAACAAACCATAAAAACTGTAAATAATGTATATAACTATATGTCTTGTTAAACAGATACCAAAACAAAAAAATCATAATGAATGTTCCACCCAGAAAAAGCCAGCCGTATAGAAAATAGATAAATATATATTTTGGAATAAATTTCAACAATAATTCGTCATTATTGTAAAAAGTCATTCTTTCTTTGTTTTTCATACAAATTATTAGTATTATATAAATAAAATATCTTTTTGTCAAGTTCATTTTATCTATTTTAATCAGAAAATTTTATCAGTTTTACATAAATATTTCATCGAGACACACCAGCAAATATGTCGCCTAACTCCATGTATAAGAATTTAATTTTATATCAGGAAAATGCGTAATAAACGCAGGCGGATTCCCCAAATGTTTTACCTGCGGGCAGGCTGCCTCTCCTGTGCAGAGTGATATAAAATTATATAAATTTAGTTTAATCAACCTTAAACTTGGATATATCTTTGCTTAACGCAGAAATATTTTCTTTGTTTTCCTTGGTAATATCCTGAACTCTTCCAAACGCGCTGGAAATTGCGTCCGCGCTCTTTGTCATATTGTCCATATCCTCGGCAACGTCACCTGTTATCTGCTTGAGCGAAGTGCTTTGTTTTAAAACCTCCCTGCTTTCAGCCGTCATTTCGGATGATGCGCTTCGTACCTGACCTGTTACGGTATTAAGCTGCGTTACAGCGGATAATATCTGCCGGCTGCCTTCGCCTTGTTCTTCCATCGCGTTGCGAATCTGGCTTTCCTGATTTGATACAGTCTGCACTTCTCTGTCAATGGCTTCAAATCTTTCCTGTAATACAGCGGCGGATTTTGTAATCGCGTCAATCATTTCTTTGATTTTTTTAAGAACGGTGCTGATTGTTTTTGATTGTTTACCGGAGTTTTCCGCGAGTTTACGGATTTCGTCCGATACTACGGCGAAACCTTTGCCGGATTCGCCTGCGTGCGCCGCTTCAATCGCCGCGTTCATCGCAAGAAGGTTGGTTTGGCTCGCGATAGTCTGCATAACAGAGTTAATTTGCAAAAGCCCTTCCGATTCATTCGCGATTTCTTTTATGTCTGCCGCTACTTTCCTAAGATCTTCACGGCCTGCTCCTGATGTTTGCGCAAGCGAATTTATATTCGCTGTGTTTTTAACAAGTGTCTGCGTTACCGATTGAATATTCGCGATCATTTCCTCAATCGCCGATGATGATTCCGAAACGCTCGCAGCCTGAGTCGCGATATTTTCATCAAGATTATCGATTCCCTTGATAATTTTTTCCATCGATGCAGAGGTAGAGGTTACCTTGTCCGACTGAGTCAGCACCTGTCCTCTCATTTGCTGAATATTGGAATTAATCTCTGTTATATCTTTGTTTGTCGTCACCATGTATTCTGACAATTCCTCGCCTGTATCGTAAAGAGAAATGGTTTTTCCTTTTATGCTGACAAGCAATTCTCTCATCTTTTCAAATGTCAGGTTAAAATAATCTCCCAATTTGCCGATCTCGTCTTTTGAGTGACTGTGAAGATGAATCCGCTGCGTTAAGTCCCAGTCAACCGAAATATGATCCAGAGCCTTAACCATGTCGTTTAACGGAGTAATCATTTGTAAAATGTAAACATAGAAAACTATGAAAATACACGCCATTACCGCAAGCATCGCAAGAAAGAGGAATGTCATATTAGTGCCAAGAATCGCCGCCATGCCGACCAGCTCAATTCCTGCGATATACCAGCCAAGAGCCGGCACTTCACCGACAGCAACAGCGCCGCCTGGTATATCAAATGACTGGAATCCGCCGCTTTTTACCGCGGGAATATGGCTAATGATTTCTTCACCAATCTCTTCAAGATGTTTTTTGATATTCACCTTATCTGTAACAAGAGACGAGTTGCTCGCGCCTGTAATTTCTCCTTCCCCGTTAAAAAGATAAAGATCGGCGCTTCCCTTATAACCTTTGTATATTGAATTAATAAAACTGGTTAAGTCGATACCTGTTCCGACAAGTCCGATAGGCAGACCTTTGCCTCTCGCCAGATTCGAAGACCTTGATGTATCAAAAACTGTCGCGTTAATCCAAAGCATGATCTTTTTCGCTTCGGGATTGTAGTTGATATTGAAATTATATTTTTCTGTTTCGTAGAGAGTCATCTTGTACCAGTAATTACCAGGGTCTTCCGCGTCAATTGTATAGTGATTGTTTTCGTCAAAATAGAATTCCTTATCGGTGTCACTTGCCCAGAAAACCGTTTGGCTTGCAAAGGCAAGTCTGTAACTTTCAATTTCATCAAAAGCTCTTCTTTTAAGAGCAGGCTCATCAGGAGTAAGGAAGTGCTGAATAACCAGCGGGGATGTCGCCATTTTCATTGCAAGGGCGATTTCACCGTTTACTGACGCTTCAAGCTTGATTCTTTCGATTTCGATTGCTTTTACAAGTTCATGTCCGGTGTTGCTGCGCATGGTTTGGCCCATTGCAAGCATGAAGACAATGCTTCCGCCCACTAAAATTAATGCAAATAAAATTAAGGAAAATAGAAGAACTTTCCGCCTTATTGAAGATCTTTTGTCTTTCTCGCCGTTTTCTTCTTGGATAAGTTTTTCCATTAACAAGCTCCTTATTATGCTAATAGATTACCATGTAAAACATTATTTAACAATGGGAAATACTTGATAATAACTCTTTCGGATTTTCTTTTTGTGTGATATTATGAATACAAGGAATATTTGTTAAAAGGCGGTAAAATATGATTATACTAACATTGAATTGCGGGTCTTCATCGGCAAAATATCAGGTTTTTGATTGGGAAACCAAAGATGTTCTTGCGGTGGGTATTGTAGAAAAAGTAACCATAGGCGGCTCTTTTATCACGCATAAAGCAAAAGGCAAGGAAGAGGCGGTCTTTAATCAGGATTGCCCGACTCATACCGACGCTATCGAACTTATTATAAAAACTATTACAGGCAAGGAAACGGGCGTTTTAAAAGACATGTCTGTTATCGCCGCTGTCGGACACCGCGTAGTACACGGCGGTGACAAGTTTACAAAATCCGTAATTGTGGACGATGCGGCAATGAGCGCGTTTGCCGCAATGCAGGATTTAAGCCCCCTTCACAATCCCGCTAACATCATGGGAATTGAAGCCGCAAAAAAAGTGCTTCCCAATGTTCCGCACTGCGCGATCATGGATACCGCGTGGCACCAGACCATGCCTCCCGAAAATTACCTTTACGCCGTTCCCACAGAATGGTACGAAAAATATCAGGTGCGCCGTTACGGTTTCCACGGAACAAGTTTCCTTTACACCGCAAAACGCGCCGCTGTTCTTTTAGGACAGGATCCGTTTAAAACGAACGTAATTATTTGCCATGTCGGAAACGGCGCGTCTATTAACGCCGTTAAAGACGGGCTTTCTTTTGACACGTCAATGGGAATGACGCCTTTAGAAGGGCTTGTTATGGGAACACGCTCAGGCGACTTGGACCCTTCGCTTGCTTTCTACGTTATGCGCAAGACAGGCATGAACGTCGCGGAAATAGAAAACGCTCTTAATAAAAAATCCGGTCTTTTGGGTTTAACAGGCAAACACACAGACAGGCGCGATATTCAAGCCGCCGCAGTCGCCGGAGACGCGCTGGCATTACGCGCTCAGTATATCGAAGCGCACCACGTTAAAAAATACATCGGCGCGTATCAGGCAGTTCTTGGCAGGGTAGACGCACTTGTTCTTACAGCCGGAGTAGGCGAGTTCGCGTGGTTTATGAGGGAAAAATATTTGAACGGTCTTGAAGGCATCGGCATGGTTTTCGATCCGGAAAAAAACAAAATTTCCTGTACAAGAAACGCCGAAACAATAATCAGCAAACCCGAGTCAAAAATCCCCATTTTTGTAATTCCTACCGACGAAGAACTTGTTATGACCGAAGACGCATTCGCTTTAATGAAAGGCAATTACGACACGCATACGCATTTTAAATATTCTTTCCAAAGCAAAGATTATGTGAACAAGGGCAGAGCCGAAGGATTGGTTCATGATCTTAAAAAGAATCCTCAGCTTGAAGGGATTTTGGCTAAACCGAGATAAAATAACTTTTGTTATTTATAATTCAATTAATAGCGCTTGTACATAAATAGAGAAATAACGCGGTATTTTAATTAGTAACCCCCTAGCCTATAATATCCACTTTATGTAAATATATTAAAAAGAGGATAATAGGCTTGAATAAAATTGAACTCCTATGCGTCGGTAACCCGATTATTGATGTATTTATAAAAATTAATAGCAGTCTCGCAAGGAAATACGGCATTAATGAACCTGTGCAGCATATCGACCGCGATAAGGCGGAAGCGCTTCTTCGGGAGCCTTCCGCCGAATTTGCGAAAGCGGTAAAAAGTTCAGGGGGAGGAGCGGCAAACGTGGCAAAGATTGCCGCCATGCTTGGAATGGATACCGTGTTCGCGGGACGCACAGGAAATGATGATCTTGCCGTAACATTCGAGGAAGAGATAACAAACGCGGGCGTAAACGCCATGCTTGTAAAATCTAACGAAAAGACAGGAGTTTGTTTCGCATGCAGCATCGGCGGAGAATTGCGTTTTGCCGCAAGTCCCGGCGCGGCGCTGGAACTAAATGAATCGCACATCGGAGAAGATCTTATCGGTAGCGCCGAAGTAATCGTTCTTGACGGCTATATTTTGGATCGCCGCCCATTGGTGCAGCATATTTTAATGCTTGCAAGCCGGCGCGGAATTCCTGTCGCGCTGGACGCCGCTTCGGTTATGCAGGCGCGGAGCAAAGCCGAAGAAATTTTAACATACAGCCGCAGCTTTCCGCTTTTTATTTTTATGAATGCGGATGAAACTCTTGCTTTTCATCATGAGATCAGAAAAAGTTTTGAATACGATAATAATTTAACAGAAAAAGAAAAAGAAACGATAATAATGCGGGATATCTGCCCCACGCTTAAAGTTATCACTGAAGGGGAAATATACCCGATTATTGTTGTAAAACTTGGGGGACGGGGAGCTGTCATTGTGGCAGGCGGCAATGTATACCGCGAAGAGACATTTACAGTCGTTCCGCGCAATACTATCGGCGCCGGAGACGCTTTCTGCGCCGCTTTCATTTCCGCGTGGATACGCGGCAAATCAATTTCCGAATGCGCCGCGCTTGGGAATAAAGTCGCGAGGGAAATTTTAGAAGTGCCCGGCACCCGCATTAAAAGCGGAAAGCTGAAAGCGTTTGCGAAGATTTTACAGAAGTAATAAGATATTGTTAAATTCTATAATAAGGACATATTATGGCAAAGAAAGCAATTATCTTACTGGCTGACGGTTTTGAAGAAGTAGAGGCGGTAACGCCTGTTGATTATCTTCGCCGCGCCGGAATTGAAGTGACCGCTGTATCAATATCTGACTGCTTGACTGTCACAGGCAGATGGACAGGTCTTAAACTGATCGCTGATATGACGATTGCGGATCTTAACAAAAAGGGAATCGGCGAATACGACGCTGTAATTATTCCCGGCGGAATGCCCGGCGCGTCCAATCTTGCCGCCTGTGCCGAAACAGGCGCGCTGCTTAAAGAGATGGCGGCTGCGGGAAAAGTTATCGCCGCGATATGCGCCTCGCCCGCTGTTGTGCTTTCTCCGCTTGGAATTATTAAAGGTAAAAGTTTTACATGCTATCCCGGTATGGAAGAAAAAGTAACAGACGCTAAATGGTCGGACGCGGCAGTAGTAACAGACGGCAATATTATAACAAGCAGGGCAGCCGGGACAGCGGGCGAATGGGCAATAACGATTATAGAAACATTACTTGATAAAGCTGCGGCAAAAAAAATAAAAGAAACGGTGTTACTCTAACGGTTACGCCTTTCTTCTTCCGATTTACATTCAATGCACATCAGAGCGTAGGGAATTGCGATAAGACGATCCTGCGGAATTCTCTTTCCGCATTTTATACAGTGGCCGTATTTGCCCTGTTTTATCCGCGTGATGGCGGATTCAATTAATTTAAGCCGCTTTAATTCCTGCGCGCCGATGGCTTCGATCATTTTTCGATCGGTGTCATCGGATGCGATATCGGCAAGATCCTTGGGTTCCATCCCGTCCATTATTTCCTTAAAATCCTCATTGCTGGAAATTAAATTGTTTACAATTTCCGCTTTTAAGGTCATAAGAGAACTTTCCATTCTTTCAAGGAATTCCTGATCAATCGGCGGTATTTTTTTCTTCTTCTTGCCTGTCGCAGCCATATTTCCCCCTTAAGCTACATAAGCGATAGAATTTTGTCACGCATTACCCTGTTTGTCAATAGATTTTTTTATTTTTATAGTTGATTTTTATTTATTATTTTTTTTCTCCGAGTCCAGCTTCAAGAGCGGAATCTTCGCTTCTGTAAGCTCCATTACTGCGGGAAAATCTTCCGGCTGCAGAAGAACTGTCTCTCCGTCCATTTGCGCGAGTATTTCGTGCTTGCATGTAAATTCCAGGCGATGCGCGTTAAAAATAAACGCGCTGCGGTTTTTAATGTGTTTCCCCTTTTTAACCTGTCTTTTAATCCGCAATTTTCCCAGAAGGGACATGTTTTTTATACCGCATGCATTTCGATCATCGGGGAGAATAAGCTGCTGAGAACCGTATGTCCTGTGCCCTGTAACTCCCATTGCCAGGAGCAGAAGTTTTTCTCTGAAAGAAATAGTTTCCTTATTGCTTTTATCCAATCCTTTAACGTCAAAAAAATCAACTTTATATTTTTTATGATACGAAAGAGCCGCCATATCTACCCAGAACTTGTACGAGTCGCCGGCGACTTTTCCTTTCATTGTATTGGTCATGTGGGTTACATAAGCGTCGAGCCCGACAGAGCAGATATTATAAGCGTTAAAAGGACCCTTCCAGTTTGCCGGTCCGCTTTTGTTAAGGCTTAACTGCACGGCGGGAGCTGATTCAATGTGCGTAGGGTTAAGAAGCAAATCCAAAGCGCCCGAAAGCTGATTGCTGTCGGCGCCGTCATTTCCCGTCCCCATAGGAAGTCTCAGCACTGCCATTGTTCTTAGGATATGAGCGGGCGCGTTGAAAAGGGAGTCCATTACTTCTCTGTGAGTTCCGTCGCCGCCGCCGCTTATTATCAGATAAAAAGGAACAGCGTCTTTAGCCGATCTTTCAATAAAACCTTTCGCAATTTCTGTTGCCGAACCTTTGCCCTCAGTAATGTTTACGATAACATTTTTATATAATTGTCTGCGGGGATTATTCCGCGCAATTTCTCTGTATCTTTCCAATGTTTTTAAATGCGCTTCCCATCTGGTTTTAATATAAAAACCGCCTGCGATCGGGTTCATGATTATCATACAACGCAGCGGACGTTCGGGACATATAAGCGAATGTTCGCATATCTCGCTTATCGCTTGTGCAAAAAGGTAATTCATACGATTATTTTCACATGGAATCCTTGTATGGTCAAGGTGAGCTCGACCTCAGGTTAAGTTGTTTTCATTTTTATCAAAATCCTCTATAATTTCCGCATTATGGCAAAGTACCCTTTTGAAACAATTGAACCCAAATGGCAGGAATATTGGGCAAAAAACAAAACTTTTAAAGCATCTGAAGACCCTGCGGTTCCTAAAGACAAACGCCGCTATGTCCTTGATATGTTTCCCTATCCTTCAGGTCAGGGGCTTCATGTCGGTCACCCCGAAGGTTATACGGCTACGGACATTTACTGCCGTTTCCTCCGCCTGAACGGCTACAATGTATTGCACCCGATGGGTTTTGACGCTTACGGTCTGCCTGCCGAAAATTACGCGATACAAACCGGCACTCATCCCGCCGTTACTACGGCGGCAAATATCGACAGGTTCCGCTCTCAAATAAAAGCGCTTGGTTTTTCTTATGACTGGGATCGCGAGGTTGATACGTCCGCGGAAGATTATTACCGCTGGACGCAATGGATTTTCCTTAAACTTTTTAATAAGGGTCTTGCCTACGAAGCGGAAAGCCCGATTAACTGGTGCCCTTCATGCAAGACAGGGCTTGCCAACGAAGAAGTTAAAGACGGTCTTTGCGATCGCTGCGGAGAAAAAACAACGCGCAAACGAATACGCCAGTGGATACTCAAAATAACCGCCTACGCTGAACGCCTGCTCGCAGACCTTGAAAGCCTCGACTGGCCTGAGCCTGTAAAACTCATGCAGCGCAACTGGATCGGACGCAGCGAAGGGGCAAATGTGATCTTCAAAGTTGACGGTCATTCTGATTCGCTGGAAATATACACAACAAGGCCCGACACTCTTTTCGGCGCGACATACATGGTTCTGTCGCCGGAACATCCGCTTGTGGAAAAAATTACCACCGCGGATCAGAAGCAGGCAGTCAGCGCGTACATTGAAGCTGCCGCAAGAAAGAGCGATCTTGAACGCACGGATCTTGCGAAAGAAAAAACAGGCGTTTTCTGCGGCGCGTACGCGATCAATCCGGTGAACGATCAGAAAATACCAATCTGGATTGCGGATTATGTTTTAATTTCATACGGCACAGGCGCAATCATGGCTGTTCCCGCTCATGACGAGCGCGACTGGGATTTTGCCAAAGCGTTTAACCTGCCGATTATACAGGTTGTGGCAGGCAAGGAAGAATTTTCCGCAAAGAAAGAATTTAACCGCGAGCCGGCAGAGTGTACTGCGGCAGACGGTTTTTCCGTAAACTCAGGGCTTCTTAACGGATTAAACACGGAAGACGCGAAAAAGCGCATAACGGACTGGCTTGAAGAAAAGGGCATAGGCAAACGCGCTGTAAATTACAAATTGAGAGACTGGATTTTTTCGCGGCAGAGGTATTGGGGCGAGCCAATCCCAATCGTGCATTGCGATAAATGCGGCATTGTTCCGTTGTCTGAAAACGATCTGCCGTTAAAGCTTCCGAATGTAAAGTCCTACGCGCCGACAGGCACGGGTGAATCTCCGCTTGCCGGAATTGATGAATGGGTTAATACAACTTGCCCAAAATGCGGCGCGAAAGCGAAACGCGAAACCAACACCATGCCTCAATGGGCAGGCTCGTGCTGGTACTACATCCGCTACCTCGATCCCAAAAACGATAAAGCTTTTGCCGCGAAAGATAAAATCGAATACTGGCTGCCTGTCGATCTTTATGTCGGCGGCGTGGAACACGCGGTACTGCACTTGCTGTACAGCCGTTTCTGGCACAAGGTGCTTTACGATATCGGGCTTGTAAACTCGGTTGAACCTTTCCAGCGGCTTATAAATCAGGGGATGATTCTCGGCGAGGACAATCAAAAAATGAGCAAGAGCAGAGGCAATGTAATTAATCCCGATGACATTATCAAAGAATTCGGAGCGGATTCTCTTCGCTTGTATGAAATGTTCATGGGGCCCCTTGAAGTAAGCAAACCGTGGAACATGGCGGGCGTCACAGGCGTATCGCGTTTTCTGGAAAGGCTTTGGGCAATCGGCGAAAAGCCATTATGCGAAGCGGCGCCCGGCAGCGCTGAAGCGGGAGGCGCTGAACTTAATAAACTGCTCCACAGAACCGTCAAAAAGGTGACAGATGATACTGCCAGCCTTAACTTCAATACCGCAATCAGCGCCATGATGATTTACTCAACCGAACTCGCGAAACTGCCAGAGATTCCCCGCGCGATGTGGGAGCCTCTTGTAGTAATGGCAGGCGCGTACGCTCCCCATCTTGGCGAGGAACTTTGGGAAAAAACCGGAATCAAAAACTCGGTTTCCACGGGGAAATGGCCTGTCTATGATGATTTATTAACTCACTTTGATGAAGTTACTGTTGTAATTCAGGTGAACGGCAAGATCCGGGACAAGTTTACCGCCGCGGCGGGAACCGCGAAGGAAGAGCTGGAAAAAACCGCTCTTGCCCTGCCGGGTGTTCAAAAATGGCTCGAAGGACAATCCGTTGTAAAAATTATTTCTGTACCTGACAAATTGGTCAATATTGTGGTAAAATGATGACTTATAACGATGGCTTTAAAAGCAGGCTGTGACGATCCTTATTTCCGCGAAGATCCGGGCACGGGCTTTCAGCGTATTCCCGTTTTCGAGTTTGATCTTGAAAAAAACTTTTCCGTTTGGAAATCGTGGCGCACAAGCGACGGGCGCGTTCTGCCGAATCCCAACAGTCATTTTGAACTTATCAATGATCCATTTGAACTTGGAAATTTAATACTTCTTACCACTTACTTTGACCCTTCTGTCGCCGGAAAAGCTTTCGGCGGATTCGGCATGAGAACGCCGATTAATCCTGCGGTTGAATTAAACAATCAGACATATATCGAGTTTGATCTTTACTATCCGAAGAGCGCCGCCGGAAAATATATGAGATTTGAAATCTGGTCAACTTCCTCAGGCGGCGAAGGCTATCAGAGCGTCGCGGGTTACAGCGGCACAGCCAGAACTCAAATCTACATAAGGACGTCAGAACTTGATGATATCGGCGTTATCAAGCCGCCGTGGATTGGTTTTTATGACGGAGAAACGTGGTATAAAAAAACGCTCTGCGCCGTAACTCCTGTTACGTCAGGACGCTGGGAATATTTAAACATCGACTTGCATACTGAAACAGGCGCGAAACTTGAAGGTGACCGGCTGATGCTCGGCGATATAAAAATTACGCAGTTGGACCCCAATCGTAAATCAATTCCTGTAGTGGTAAATTCAAACAGGTACAATGAAGTTGAACCTTTTAAAAGCAAATACAATAAGGAGAACGGCAGTTTTCTTATCGGCGTTATAGGCACAGGGGCTGTCGATCCTGATTCAATCAGGGGCTATCACTACGAGATATTTGTTGATGATAATAATTTAAAACCCCAGTGCCACCTTAAACCGCCGCAATGGCTTAAAAAATTATTCGCGCAGTTTGAATTCAGAACGGAAGCCGATGTGCCGATCGATACTCTGCCCGAATGGAAGATTCCGACAGACGCGTATTTAAGCGTCAGGGATTCCGGGAAAAAACGCCAGGACGGAACAAGTGAATACAAGATTCACGGGCACTGTCTTGCGTGGATTAATCAGTCTCCCCCGTGGATGAGGCAGATAGTGCCTGAAAATATTACATCAATGCAGTGGAATACCGAGGGACGTTTTTTTTCGGGCGGAACAAACGCCGTTGGTCCGTTTTTAAAAATTAACAAACAGATCGCGCGAAGGGTATATTTTGACCACATATTGTACGTTATGCGCCATTTTATGACGACGGATACAAGGTACGGTTCAAGCGGGGAGCGCGGCGTTATTCCTTTCCATTCGTGGGATGTCTTAAACGTCGAACTGCATGAAAGCAGACACAGCCAGATTATCAGGGAAAATACCGACAAATGGAAACCGGCGTTAAGGCAGGTTTCATGGCTTATGGCTTTAACAGACGACGGTCTTGATGATATAAGACAGCACTATGTATACCTGCTTTTCAAATACGCGCATATCGCGGCGCCGAACGCGCAGATGGCGGAAAAATACAAGGCAGGTTATAACGATCCGAATATCGTTCCCGATTACATGAAAATGGATAATCACGACCATGACGGAAACATAGACGATTATATATGCGAAAAACCTCCAATCCTGATTTATAATGATTATGAAATTAATGTCTGGTCCAAGGCGAAAGTCATATACAACATGATCAAAGAAATAAATACCGCGTGGAAAACAGACCCGCTTTACGACGGAAGAAGCCTGATAGAATGTATCGGCATTCAGGGACACGAACAGGCGGCTGCCGCCCTTGCGAGCCACAGCCATCAGTCTTTGCTTCTGTTTATTGAGCTGATTAACGAGGGTCTTCTTGACTGTGTCGCCTATTCGGAAATTGACATGAGACTGCCCTACAGCGCCCCCGGCGGAGAAGCGCTTGCCCCTGCCGTTTTGAACCAGAAACAAGCCGATGTTTTAGGCTATCAGCTTGCCCTGTTTTTTAAGATTTTTGATAATCAGAAAAGGTATATAGACCATGTTATTTTCTGGAGCCAGTATGGGGCAAGCTGGATGGACAGTTATGTCCCCTTTGACCATGAAAAAATGGCAAATCAGGCATATTACGCCATAATGGATCCTGACAGGTTCATTCAGGGGCACTCCTACCTTGACAGCTTTTTTGCCGGTGAATACGAAAAGGTTAAAAACGGCTGATTTTTCTTAATTTTAAACGATAATTTTTCACTTGTTTTTTGGGTAATCTGGGTTTAGAATGTCTTAGGTAGCATACTGGGCTATCCGGGTGAGCAAATAGTACGTCGTATTTTTGTTCATCTTTATAGAAATATGTTTTAGAAGAGGTTTGATTATGAAGGATGGATTAGGAATTTTTCTGTGGAAACTCTCGGTAGGTTTGTATCTTCTTGCAAACGGCGCTTTAGCCTTGTTTGTTAAAAAGGGTTTAGGTATTGGCAAAAGCAGCGATTTTGAGATCATGCTTAAGTCTTTCAATTTTAACAATGATACTATAAAAGTCTTTGTAGTCATTTTCGGCGTTATTGCGTTCGTTGCCGGCGTTTGTATTATTCTCGAAATGCTTGGTATTGACAGCATATCTTTCCTGCTGCAGCTGATATTTATCATCGCGATTATCTGGGCTGTTTACATTATCGTTGGTCTTATTTCCTGGATTATGGACGGCTTTGAGAACTTCTGGCCTGTATTACAGAGACTCGCAGTTCATACTATGGTTTTCTCTTCCTTGCTTGTTGCAAGCGGAAAAGGCAGCAGATAGAGTAGTGTAGTTTTTTCTGTTGTTAAGCAAGCCGTATACGCCCGTCCGGGTGTGTGCGGCTTTTTTTGGAATTTTAGGCGTACATTACAGAGGGGCTTTTTGGTATTATGTTCCGCATGCCGGAGTATAAATATCTCATACCGCTTACATAAAATGAATAAAGCTGTATAATGTCCTCGTGAGTAATTTAACTGCTGCCGAATTTGACGTTTTTATCCGGGGAATACTGGACATGGAAGGTCTTGCCTCTGCCGATGATTCCCTGAACGGTATTCAGGTTGATAACGACGGCTCCCCAATCCGCAAAATCGCCTTTGCCGTAGACGCCGCTCTGGAAACATTTGAACAGGCTGCAAGTCTCGGCGCGGATATCCTCTTTGTTCATCACGGGCTTTTTTGGGGTTCTCCTCAGCGGATAGCCGGGAATCTGCGGCAGCGCGTAAAATGCTTATTGGATAATAATATCTGTTTATACGCGGTACACCTGCCTTTGGATCAGCATCCGGTGTTTGGGAACAACGCGGTTTTGGCGCAGCTTCTGGGACTTAAAAACACCGAGCCCTTCGGCGCATACCACGGTAAAAAAATCGGTTATAAGGGGACATTCTCAAAACCTGTTACGATTGACGAAGCCGCCAATAAAATCAGTTTTATGGGAAGACCGCCCGCGGGTATTCTTCCGTTTGGAAAAAAAGAATGTTTAACAGCCGCTGTTGTTTCAGGCGGAGCCGCGTCAAATTTCAGCGACGCTGTAGAAGAAGGCATAGACCTTTATATAACCGGCGAAAGCGCTCATTATGTGTATCATGAGTGTCTTGAAGCAAAGTTAAACATGATCGCGGGCGGGCATTACAATACCGAAGTCTGGGGCGTTCAGGCTATTATGCGTCACTGTATCGCCGAACTGTGTCTTGACGCTGAATTTATAGATATACCTACAGGTTTATAATTGGAGTGTGATAATGAAATCGTTTTTAAAAATTGAAATAACAAAAGAAAAACTCCTGCCGTTAACGCTTACGGCATTGATTCTTACTCTGGATCAGATCATAAAAGCGGTTATTGTTAAAATACAGCCGTTTCATCCCGCGCTTATAAAAGACGTTTTTAACAATGATTTTTTATGCATATATCATGTGCGTAATAAAGCCATCGCGTTCAGTCTTGGAGAAAATCTCCCCGAATTTTTAAAACCCGTAATTTTTGTTGTTTTCCCGATTTTGGTTTTGACTTTTCTGGTGTGGTATTTTCTGAAATCCAATGATTTTACAAAATTGCAGCGATGGGCAGCGGCGGGCATTATCGGCGGCGGGCTTGGAAATATTTCCGACCGTATCTTCCGCCCCGACGGAGTTGTTGATTTTATCAGCGTTAAAATATTCGGTCTCTTTGGCATGGAACGCTGGCCGACTTTTAATATTGCCGATTCTTCGGTTGTGGTCTGCTGTATTTTGCTGCTCATTACCATGTTCATAAATCCCCGCAAGGAAGAAGAGGTGAAAACTAAATGAATAAAAAGGTAAATTCGTTTTTATTTGTTCTTGGAGCGACATTGTTTAATGTTATTGTTGCCGTTGTCAGTTTTATCCTGCTGCTTCTGTTATATGCCGCGTTCATTAACCCGATGATTCCAGAAGGCGGCATTTCATGGGCTTTCCCTCTTATTTTTTTGGCGTCCATCGCAATATCAATTTTTGTATACCGCGCCGTGTTAAAATACTTTCTCGCGAAAATTGATATGGAAAAATTCTTCGATCCTATTTTTATCAGAAAGAATATCAGGAAGCAGAATCCAAACCCCTGAATAACCTGATGAATTTTTCAGGACTTATATCCACAGCTCCAAGATCATTTTTATAATCCAGAGGCATTCCAAGATCAAAAAATGAAAACCCGTGTTCCTGCAAGTACCGCGTGGCAAGGATGATCTGCACTGTCCCTGAATTGTCTTCCTCGTAAAAACCTGAGTAACTGGTATAAACCCTGCCGTATACAACGCCGAACTCTCCGGCGATTAAGTTGTTGCCGCGGTACAGGGCAAAAGAAGCGGGATAAGCATACGGAGTTGGCAGCAGTTGTTTCTCATTGTTGTTATTTTGCTCTTTTGAAGTATCTTCATGGGTGACTGACACCTTTTGTGTGTTTTTCAGATGTTTTGAAGATTCTTCACTGGTGACTGACACCCTGATTTTTTTTATACAATCAACCAGCGGGGGTGTAAGCCAATCGCTGCCGTGCTTTTCTATGCATCTGTCAACGATGGTGTCAAAATCCGTATCTACTCTCAGTTCGTAGCGGCTTAGCATCCTGCGGATGGATTTTTTTATATGTAAATCTTTAAAAAAAAGCGCGGAGCGGGTAAGGTGCAGTTTTGGCAGTAATAAATAGTGCGGGTTATTCTGATCCAGATTCATTGACATCACCAAAAACCCGGCTTCCATGAGTTTTGCTATAAAATTGGGGGAAAAATCTTCGGCAAGGCAAAATTCCTCGTTATAATTTGTTTCCAGCATGGCATCTGCGGTAGCGTTACAGTCGTCTGAGGGAGAAATGTATATGAACCCTGAAAGGGTATACCTTAAATTCATCTCCATAATACCCCTTGAATACCTCTTGAACCTCAACCGAGCCAGGCCGCAAAAGCGGCTGGCGAAGGTTCCCCTCTTGAACCTCAACCGAGCCAGATCGCAAAAGCGGCTGGTGAAGGTTCCCCTCTTGACCTGTTTACCTGTTTATTCTAAACTAAAATATCGATTTTGTTTTTAAGAACCTTTATATATATAGGAGAGGATACCATGAAACGTACTTATCAACCCAGCAAGGTGAAGAGGAACCGCAAATTTGGGTTCCGCGCCCGCATGAAAACAAGGGGCGGGCGGCTTGTTTTAAAGCGCCGCAGAGCAAAGGGACGGATAAAACTGTCAGTTTCTGACGAGAAAAAGCCTTATTAACTGTGAAAAAATGTCCTTTCGCTTCAGGCGGGAGGAGCGTTTAAAGGGAAGGAATGAGATTCGGGAGGTTTTTGGCAAGGGAAAGCGGTTTAACTGCCGGGGCGCAAAACTATTTGTATATAAGAACGATTTGCCCTATAACCGCATTTGCTTTGCCTTACCCAAAGGATTCGGCGGCGCTGTAGCAAGAAACCGCGCCAAGCGTCTTGGACGAGAAGCCTACAGATTGATGAAAAACCGTCTTTTGGGCGGCTATGATTTAATCCTTTTGGTCTATCAGGAAGCAAAAGAAGAGATTTTTATTTCTGACAGATTATCCCAGTTTGAATCCCTTTTTATAAAAGCCGGTTTATTTAAATGAAGAATATAGCGCTAATTTTAATTCGTTTCTATCAGTTGGCTATTTCTCCGCATTTTCCGCCGGCTTGCAGGTATTATCCGACTTGTTCTGCCTATGCTTTTGAAGCTGTCAGCAGATTCGGTTTTATCCGCGGAAGCTATTTGGCTGCAAAAAGGATTTTGCGCTGCCATCCGTTTTGCCGCGGCGGATATGATCCTGTGCCTGATTTAAATTTGCCTTATGGTTTGCCCGGAAAAAAATGTCATTAAGAAAACAAAGGAAGTAAAATGGATAAAAAAACAATATTGGCTGTAGTGCTTTCCACGATTGTGCTGATTGTCTCTTTTCTGATTCAGGGATTTTTCTTTAAGCCGTCGCCGCCGGCTCCCGGCGCAAGCCAGACGCCGTTTGTTACGGCGGCAGAGACCGATCCTGCGGCGGAAGAGCTTGAGCAGATCCTTTCAACTCCTGTGCGCGAAGAACCGGCTCCTGATACACAGCGGCAGGAAACCGCTTTTGTTGAAACACATGTTCCCCTTGAGTATGTAACAATAGAAACTGATTTATTTATAGCTGTTCTTACCAATGCGGGCGGCGATATGGTTTCTTTCAAATGGAAAGACGCCAGAAACAAGACAAATGTAGACTTGATTCTCTCAGGTAACAATGAAGCGCATGGTTTTTCAATCGCTTTCGGCGGTCTCGACGCTCAGCCGGTGACGTCAAATTTTAATATAAGGCGATTGTCAGACTATTCTGTAGAATTTTACCGCGACTTTTCCGTTCCCGCTTCGGTTTACGGTTCCGACGGAAGATTCACTTTAACCAAGAGATATGAATTTAAACCTTCCGAATACATGTTTGAATTAAGGGTTTTTCTTGACGGCGGTTATTCTGTTCAAAGTTTTAATTTTTCCGGCAGCGCTTATACTCTTTCATTCGGACCGCAGATTGGTCCTGTGTTTGAAAAACTTGATAACTATTACGACTACAGGCATTATCACATATTTATTAACGGCAAACGCAAGAACGCGAAAGTCAACGAACTTATCGACAGCCGTCCGTCCTGGGCGGCTATTTCAGGAAAATATTTTTCTTTAATCGCTGTTCCGTATCTTGCGCAATACACACTGCAATTTTCGGAAAGGCATGAGCCCGGCGTTAAATCCGCTTCAAGATTAAATATTATACGTCCTGCCGCAAATATTTCCAAAGTAGAAGACGCTTATCTTTTCTATCTTGGTCCGAAAACGCAGGAAATACTTTCCAATTACAACACAGGAAAAAATGAATTTGGAGTAAAAGACGCGGGTCTTGTGGAAGCCGCAAGTTCGCGCGGAATTTTATCGCCCTTGGAAAAACTTTTAAAATGGCTTTTAATGGGTTTCCATAAAATTATTCCAAACTACGGCATCGCGATTATTTTCCTTACATTGCTTATCAAGCTGCTTTTCTTCCCGTTAACCAGAAAAGGCTCGGAAGCAACTCAGCGGATGCAGGCTCTTTCGCCGAAGATCAAGGAATTGCAGGAAAAGTATAAAGGTAATCCGCAGAAATTGAATCAGGAGATGGGCAATTTTTACAAGCAGGAAGGCTATAATCCGCTTTCAGGATGTCTTCCCATGCTGCTGCAGCTTCCGATTTTTATCGCCATGTATCAGCTTTTTAACAATCATTTTGATCTTCGCGGCGCAGAATTTATCCCGGGCTGGATACCGGACTTATCGGTTCCTGAATTTATTGTCAAATTCCCCGAGGATTTCAGGCTGCCGATTCTCGGCTGGACAGCTTTGCGCGCGCTTCCGTTTATATATGTAGGTTCTCAGCTATTGTACGGAAAAGTTACGCAAATGCCGGGGCAGCAGTCAGGCGCGCAGATGAAAATGATGTTATACGTCATGCCGATTGTGTTTTTCTTCGTGCTTTACAATGTGCCGTCCGGGTTATTAATATACTGGATTTTCTCTAACCTTCTTACTCTTGTTCAGCAGGTGATTATTAACAAGTATATTATCAAGAAAAAAGCCGCGCAGGCGGAGGCGGCACAGCAGCAGCCTCAGCCTCAGCAGACTTATAAAGTCGCTCCCGGCGGCGGGAAGAAAAAAAAGAAACATTAATTATTAAGGAGATATACAATGGAATTTGAATTTGAAGGCAGAACCGAAAAAGAAGCGATCGACAGGGCAGCGGGGGAACTGGGTCTTGAAAAAGAAGATTTTGACGTAGAGATTCTTGAAACCCAAAAAAGCGGTTTGTTCAAGAAAGGGCTTGTCAGAATCAGGGTTCATGTGGGCAATTTTGGAGTTTCGTCCAAACCTTCTTCGCAGCCGCAGCAGTCTGCGGGAAAACCCGCCGCCCATTCTCCGGGCAGAAAATCAGGCGACAGCATGGAAAGAGATCGCATAACAGGCGGCTCAAGTCAGGCAGTTTTCGGCGAACCGGAACCTAAAAATGAATTTGAAGAAAAAATGGTCGAGTTTTCATCCGGTCTCATTGAGCGCATGGGATACCCCGGCAAGGTATCGATTTTATTCAGAGATAAATCCAAGCTGGGTATAAAAATTGATTCGGGATATTCTTCAATTTTGATTGGAAAAAAAGGAAAGAACCTTGACGCTCTGCAATTACTGTTAAACATTTACGCCGGCAGGCTTGGCAAGGAAGATGTCCGCATAATTCTTGATACCGAAAATTACCGCATCCGCAGAGAAGAATCGCTTGTGCGCCTCGCTTACAATGTGGCGGAAAAAGTCCGCGAAAGCCGCGGCTCAATTTTGCTTGAACCGATGAATCCTTTCGACAGATGGCTCATTCATACCACATTAAATGACATCGGCGATGTTGAAACTAAAAGCGAAGGAGATGGTTTATATAAGCAGGTGCGCGTTTTCTATCGCGGGCTGAAATAGCGGTTTACTGCATAGGGGGATTGTGAAAAAGGGTTTTTTATTACTTGTTTGCTTTTTCGCTGTTTTTTCCGCTTTTTCTGTTCCGCTTGAGGATTTAATTTCCGATGGCTACACAAGGCAGCTGCGGGCGCCTGAGCGCGGACAAATCATGGAATTCCAGTTAAAAAATCCCTCGCCTTTGTTGTTGCCCAATGCCGGCGGACTCAGGCAGACTGTAGCGGGAATTATCAAAGATTTGAATCCAAACATAATGGTGGAAACCCTTTATCTGTACTTAAAACCCGGAAAGCTGCATTCGGACGCAGTCAATTGGGATGAAAAACAAAAAATAAACGTTTTTAACCAGATGATGGCTTTAAGCACGCTGACAGGAATAGAATATTATTCCGCGAGTCGTGGCAGTATGCGCACTTTTTATGAATATTCCGCGATTATTGACGGACCGCAGACTAAAAAACCGCTTGCCGACCCCGTTTACGCTCAAATTCCCGCTTCACTAGCCGTTTACGCAAGGCAAAAAGACCTCACTTTCGGCGATAATATCTACCGGTACAATTTTTCCGCTTTCGGGGATTCGATATTTTTCATTCAGGAAAATATAACATCTCTTAGTTACGGCGTTATTCCGGTAATAGGGAAAGGCAATCTTCGCTCCGTTTTAGCGGTTTTTGACTGCGGCGATTCCATTCTGATTTACGCCGCTTCCATGGCAAAAACCCTTTCCGTACCCGGAATTTCGGATAGAATTGGCAATTCTTTCAGAAATAGGGCGGATGCCGTGTTAAATTGGTTTGATAACAGACTTAGAAACGGATTATAATCAAAAATCTATTTTTTTCATTTCCATTTCCCCGTATTTTAGTGTATAATATGAGGATAGGCGATTTGGGAAAAAAAGGCTTTAACAAGGGGTGATTTAAAATGAGATTATTTACCAGATCTGACTTTGACGGACTAGCCTGCGGCGCGCTCTTGTCATATTTAGGGCTTATTGATGACTGGAAATTTGTCCATCCTAAAGACATTCAGGACGGTTTGGTAGAAGCCACAGATAACGATATCCTCGCAAATATTCCCTATATTCCGGGTTGTAAACTTTGGTTTGATCATCATTCGAGCGAGTCCGAGCGGTTGGGCAACAGTACGTACTTTGAAGGCGTTTCCAAGTTTGCCCCAAGCTGCGCCAGGGTGGTTTATGAATATTACGGCGGCGACGCGAAATTGGGCAAATTCGCCGAAATGATACATTATGTCGATAAAGTAGACTCCGGCAATCTTTCATCTGACGAAATTCTTGATCCCAAAGGATGGGTTCTCCTTGGTTTTATCATGGATCCGCGCACCGGTCTCGGCAGATTCAGGAATTTTACCATCAGTAATTATGACTTAATGATGAGTCTTTCCAAAGCCTGCGGCGAGAAAACCATTTATGAGATTTTAGAAATGCCCGATGTCAAGGAACGGCTGGATTTGTATTATCAGCAGAAAGATTTATTCGTAACCATGATTAAAGACCACGCTACAGTCGAAAGCAATGTGATAAAGGTCGATCTTCGCAATGTGGAAACTATTTACGCCGGAAACAGGTTTATTATTTATACTCTCTATCCCGAACAAAATATCTCTGTATGGATTGTAGACGGCAGAAATAAATCCAATGTGGCGATTACCGCCGGGCACAGCATAATAAACCGCACTTCAAATGTTGACGTAGGTTCGATGCTGCTCTTCTACGGAGGCGGCGGTCACAAACAGGTAGGCACATGTCAGGTTACGTATGACGATGCCGACAAAGTTATTTCTGAGATAATGGAAAAAGTTAAATAATAGCTATTACAAGGTATAATATTTAATTATGGCTGAGAATGAAATTGTAGTACCTCTTTCCAAAGTGCTGGCAGCGGAGAGCGGCAAGACTAATAATAAATATATTGAACTTTTAGAAGAAGAAGATATTCCCATTTTGTGCATAAACCGCGGCATGCAAAAAAAACGGCTGATGCCTTTTAAGGTTTTGTATGATAATAATCCCAATTTTTACCAAAAGAGCGGAGCATGGGAATATTTTCTTACCGGAGACAGCTATAATAAATTAAAAGAGAAATCCATTGTTAAACTCGGTTCATGGGATTTTGAAATGCCGTGGGGCATGAAAGAGCCTGAATTCAAAAAAAAGAAAGAAGATGACGTTGAAGAGCTTGATGCCGCTACGGCGGACGATATCGCGAGTTTCGGCGATGAATACAGGGCTTTTTCTGAAATGTCCATTGATGACAAGGTAACCTATCTTAATAATGACAGAGACAGATTAAATGAAATTCTTGCCAATCCAAAATCTGCGACTAAAGCGGAAATTACCGAAGCCCTTGTGGATACGGCAAAAGACGCGGCGCTTATCAATCATGCCGCTCTGGAAGACGCGCTTCACCATGCCGATGATGAAGCGAAAAAAATAACGCAGGGGCTTGTTGATTCTACCCACGATATGATAAAGAGTTCCGCGCAAATAGTAGCGAATGATATTTTCGGCAACGATCTTATGAATACTCTTGTGGAAAAATCCAACGGAACGATTATTCAGCACATGACGCGCGTTTACCTTAACGGTATTGCGTTTCTCGCGTATTACAATAAGCTTGTTTCTGAATCCAGCACAATTCAGAAACTGCGGATCAGTTTTGCTTCAAAGTACCGTGATTTTTACCGCGCTTTGCTTCCGCACATTCATGCCGACGATATCGATCTTGAACGGGTTTTTTTCGGGGGCATGAGAGCCATTCCGCCGGATCTTTATTTTAAATGGGCTGTCGGTTTTTTAATTCATGATATCGGGAAAGCGTCCGCGGTGGAGTACCATGAAGGCGAAGAGAAATACAATCGTCAGATTGTAATTGATCATGTTAAACAGGGCTATAAGTCCATTATGACAAAAACAAATTATCCGATGGAAGCGAGCCTTATTACAGGATACCATCATGAATATTACGGCGATCCCGACGGTTACGGATATTTCCGCGCGTATCTGACGCAGTATAAAAAGGATAATCCTCACGCGAAACCGGCTCATTGCATCACTTACGATCTGGAACCCATTTTAGATTATCACGCTATCGCTTACTTCCCCGCAAAGGTTCTGGAAATAATCGACGTATATGACAGCGTAACAGACCCCAACCGCGTCTACCGCAAACCCATGAAACCCGATGAAGCGCTTGCCATGATGCGCGAACAATTTTGCGAGAAACACCATAAAATAGACGTGATCCTTTTTGATATTTTCGCGAGATTTATTTACGAGAAAGAAAGACAAAAGAAAAAATAATCAGCAGAAATTCGCCTTTAAAAACTCAAGATCAAGTTCAGGATAAACAGGGAAACGCCCCAGAATTGTTTTAACCTGCGCATGAACATCGTTTTTAACAGTTTCATCAAGAATATATTTTGCCTTGCTGTTTTTGGACGGGTCTTTTTTATCCGGCGCCTGTTTTACGCTTCGTACAACGCAGGCTATCAGCGAAGCAATCTGAGCCATCTCATTTTCTCCCATGCCAAGCGTGGTAATTGCCGCTGTGCCGATCCTTAAACCGGATGTATACCACGGGCCGTTGGGATCGCGCGGAAGACTGTTTCTGTTTACTGTTATGTTACATTCCTGCAATGCGCTTTCCGCCTGCCGCCCTGTGATTCCTGCTTTATGAACGTTTATTAACAACAGGTGGTTATCAGTGCCGCCTGTTAAAACTTCAAGCCCGTTTTTAATACAGGCTGCCGCTAATGCCTGGCAGTTATCGACGATTTTTTTCGCGTACTGTTTAAATTCTGGAGCCGCCGCTTCGCGGAAAGCAACCGCCTTTGCCGCGATCACATGAGGTAATGGTCCGCCCATTGTTAAAGGACAGCCTTTGTCTAATTCTTCCGCAAACTCTTTTGTCGAAAGCACGAGCCCGGCGCGCGGACCGCGAAGGGTTTTATGCGTAGTGCTTGTTACAACATGCGCCCACGGAACAGGATCATATTCGCCTGTAAACACTTTGCCCGCGACAAGACCCGCGAAGTGAGCCATATCTACCATAAAGACGCTTCCGGCTTTATCCGCGATTTCCCTCATGCGCTTAAAATTGATTTTCCGCGGATAGGCTGAATAACCTGTTAAGAGAATAAGAGGTTTTAATTCCATTGCCTGTTTTTCGATTTGATCGTAATCAAGCAAACCGTCTTTTTCTGAAACCGAATAACTGTGAACGTCAAACATTCTGCTTGAAATATTATTGCGGTAACCGTGCGTCAAATGTCCGCCTGAATAATAATCCAGAGTTAGAAGGCGCTGATTTCCCATTGTTGTTTTTAACTCGTTCCATTGGGAATCGGTCAGGCTGTAAAGATTTGTCTCGCCCCATTTTTTTAATGAAGGGTTTTCAATTCTTGCGCAGAGGATTGCCCAGTACGCAAGAAGGTTGGCATCGGAGCCGCAGTGCGGCTGCACATTGGCGTATTCAGCGCCGAAAAGTTTACATGCTTCCTGCGACGCAAGCGTTTCGATAGCGTCCACATTTTCCGTTCCCCCGTAAAAACGGTGGTACGCCGTTCCCTCGGCGTATTTGTCGGTTAAAAGGTTCCCCATCGCCAGCTGCACCGCCATGGAGCAGTAATTTTCGCTTGCGATAAGTTTTATGCGTTTTCGCTGGTTTTCAAGTTCCAGCACGATAGAAGAGGCGATTTCCGGCGTAACCCTGGAAACTTCCGTTAAACTGCAAAGATAAGCCAGCAGATTTGTGTCTATTTTTTCAGGCGAATTAGCGGCAAGATAAGCCGCGACAGGATTTGTTTTCATGGGAATAGCATAGCATTTTGTCAGTTTAATAAAAAGTGGTGTCAGACTGCTGCCTTCTTAATCACCCTGTCCTTCAGCCGCATCCCCAAAAACCCTGTTACGGCAATTCCGGCAAAAAGCGATAAAGATAAAATCCAGTTTCCCTGAATCATGGAATCGCCTGTAATAGCCGAAGTAAGTATCGCGGGAATTCTCGCAAGCGAAGACAGTACAACAAACATGGGAAGAGAGAGATTTGATAAAGGCGCAAGCCATGTGAGCAGATCTTTTGGAGCGCCGGGAATTAAAAATAAAATGAATACAATCCGCGCGGCTTTTTTTGAATCTTTTAAAAAACTCCATGTGTTGATATCTTCTTCTCCGAAAAAACGGCGCAGCAAAGGAAGTCCGAATTTTCTTCCGATTAAAAAAATTAACGCAGATGAAATAATGCAGCCGGTTATGATGATCGCAAAACCTCCCCATGCGCCGTAAGCCATTCCGGCGATTACTTGTATGGGACCGCCGGGAATTACCGCAATAAAAATCTGCAAAATCTGAATTCCGAAAAGAACCGCGGCTCCGCCTAGACCATGCGATCTAACCCATGCGCTTACGCTTTCGCGGTATTCTTCGTTTCTCAGATTCTGGATAAACGGCAAAAAAATTATAGTTAAAGCGGCAGTGCATATTGCAAAAACGGACAGCAATATTATTAGGCGAACATTTCTCTTTTTCATTATGATTGCCATTGACTCCTGTCTATAGTATAATAAATTATGTTTAATTTGAAAAATGCCCTTGTGGGTTTTGCCGCCGCCGCAGTTTTCTCTTTGTTATATTTTATCGGGGCGCTCACTCCATTGGAAGATCGCCTCTACGATTTCTTTTTGAATTTCAGGGCAAACCGCGAAAGAGTTGACAATGTTGTTTTCCTTGATGTTGACGATCAGGCTATCGCGTACTATGGCATTTTCCCGTGGCCTCGCTCCGTTATTGCAGACGGTCTTCTGCGGTTAAAAGAATACGGCGCAAAGGCGGTAATCTTCGATATTGAGTACATAGATCGCGGTCCTCAGGGAGTAGACAGCCTCTACCTTGAACAGGGGCTTGGAATCGATTTTGACCGCAGTTTCAGCGACATTCAATCATCCGCGCAGCAAATTTTTTCCGCGTTTTCAGACGGCAGATTAAACCGCAATGATGTTAATAACTACGCCCAGAATCTTTCCGATTTAATCATAAGTCATAAAAATGATCTTTTTAATAAGGCCGCAAGCGTCGCGCGCGACAATGATTTGTATCTTGCGCAGGCTTTTGCGCTTAACGGGCATTGCTGGTCAACTTTAAACATGCGCGAATATCCGCTGGACGGCGAACAGGCTGAACGCCGTCATATCGCGGAGGAGCGGTTTTCCTATCCTGCAAACGCTTCACCTAACGCATCAAGGGGAGCTGGTTTTGTTGATGTCCTTCCGGCTCTTCCTGTTTTTTCGCAAGTGTCAAAAGGAGCCGGGTTTACCAATGTAGTAATTGACAAAGACGGCGTAAGAAGACGGGTTTATCTTGCTCAAAATGTTTACGATCACTGGTATCTTCAGCTGTCTTTTGCTCCTTTAGCCGATCATATGGGCAATCCTGAAATCCTGATTGATAAACGCAAACTTACAATTAAACAGGCGAAAATAACGGATTCAAAAATAAAAGATATTGTTATTCCTCTTGACGCGAAAGGAAGGATGATGCTTGACTGGCCCAAAGAAGATTACCCCCAAAGTTATAAACATTTCTCATTTGCGGATTTCAGTCTGCTGGACGCGCTGGAAGTTGAAATTTCAAAGTATATTCACGCGTTTTCCGGCGCGGATGTAAATATGTTCGCTCAATTTGATCAATCGTTAAGCACTATTACAATTGCCGTTAATGACATGATTGATCTTTTTGACGCCGCATCCAAATTAAAAACACGCGCCTTGGAGTATACCGACGATGAATCATTTAATGATTTTGTTAATTACCGCAGCATAGCTTTCGGGCTTCTGGATGAACTTCTTTCGTGGGATCCCGCCGCGGCGATACAGGTAATCAGCGGAGAGTTATGTGAAAAATTTCCCGATATGACAGATACAATAGAAGACGAAGCCGCGTATATTTCGATGTTGTTTGATTATCTAAAAATTAATTTAGACGGGTATAATGATCTTTCCAAAAATATCGGCTCATCTTTGCGTGATAAATTCGTTATTATCGGGCGCGTTGATACAGGTACCACCGATTACGGAGCGAATCCGTTTTACGGAAAATATATCAATGTAGGAACCCACGGCGTTGTTCTGGATACGATTCTTTCCGAATCTTTTATTATTCCTATTGATCATATTTGGAAAATTATATTCATGCTGACGCTCGTTCCGCTGTTTTTCATGTTCACTGCGGAGTTCGCGCCTGTTTTCCGCGCTTCTGTCGGTTTCAGCGCCGCAATAATCATTCTTGCCGCCGCTGTGCTGGTATTCCGTTTTACCGGAATATTTTTCGGACCTATCGGAATAACATTTACTATGATTGTCGCGATTGTCGCGCGCGAAATTATATCTTACGCTAATTCAGAAAAAGAAAAGCAGTTTATTAGAACCGCTTTCTCCACTTATGTTTCGCACGATGTAGTAAAAGAAATTATATCTGATCCTTCGCGCCTTCAGCTGGGAGGCGCTAAACGCCACATGACCGCCATATTTACAGACGTTAAAGGTTTTTCTACTATTTCTGAAGAGTTAGGCGATCCCGCGAAACTTGTAAGCCTATTGAATAAATACTTAAGCGCAATGAGCGATGTTATTCTTTCCGAAAAGGGAGTTATTGACAAATTCGAAGGCGACGCGATTATCGCGTTCTTCGGCGCGCCAAACGATTTGCCGGATCACGCTCTTCGCGCGTGCGCTTCCGCAATCCGCATGAAAAAAGTTGAAATTGAATTAAATAAAGCGATCATGGAAGAAAAAATTTCGCCGAGTCCGCTTGTCACGCGTATCGGCATTAATACAGGAGACATGGTCGCAGGCAACATGGGAACGGCAAACAAAATGAATTACACAATCATGGGTAACGCGGTAAACCTTGCCGCGCGTCTTGAAGGCGTAAACAAACAATACGGTACATGGGTGCTTGCCTCGGAAATTACAGTCCGCGAAACGGGAGACATTCTTCTTCATAGAAAACTGGATCGTGTCCGCGTTGTCGGCATTAATGAACCTGTGCGTCTTTGCGAACTTATAGACATGGCAGACAGCGCATCTGAACTTGATAAAAAAACTGTGGAGCTTTTTCATGAAGCGCTTGGATATTTTGAAAAGCGGGTTTGGTCGCAGGCTATTAAATGCTTCCTTGAAGTGCTGTCGATAAAACCGGAAGATCCTCCTTCAATTTTATACATCGATCGCTGCAAGCAATTCCTTAAAGCTCCTCCCAAAGACACATGGGACGGCGTTTATAATTTGACAAGCAAATAAGGGCTTGCGCTACTTTAATAAAAATTTGTAAATTGCTATACTTCTTGTAAGGAGCAATTTATGGCACAAAAAATCCCGGTTGGAATTCTGGGCGCTACAGGCATGGTTGGGCAGCAGTATATCTCTCTTCTCAATAATCACCCCTGGTTCGAGGTACGCTTTGTTGCGGCATCTCCAAGGAGCGCAGGTAAAAAATACGCGGAAGCGACAGCGGGTAGATGGCAGTTGGCGAAAACTTACGCTCCTGATGTTGGAAACATCATTGTGGAAGACGCCAACGACGTAAGCCGCGCTGTAGCGGCTTTTAAAAAAGGCGAATGTTCATTTGTCTTTTCCGCGCTTGAAATGGGCAAAGACGAAACCCGCGCTCTTGAAGAGCAATACGCCGCGGCGGGAATCCCTGTTATTTCAAATGCCTCGGCTCACCGCTGGACGCCCGACGTACCGGTTTTAATCGCCGAGATTAATCCCGAACATACGGATATTATTCCCATTCAGAAAAAAGCGCGCGGCTGGGATCGCGGTTTTATCGCCGTTAAACCCAACTGTTCGATACAGAGTTATATGAAACCTCTTCACGCTTTAGCGCAAGCCGGTTTTTCGGCGAAAAGGCTTATCGTTACCACGATGCAGGCAGTCAGCGGCGCAGGTTATCCCGGCGTGCCGAGTTTAGATATGCTTGATAATGTCGTTCCGTACATCGGCGGCGAAGAAGAAAAATCTGAAAAAGAGCCGCTTAAGATTTTCGGTTCTATTGATAACGGCGTTTTCAAAAACGCGGAGTTCCCGAAAATTTCGGCGCATTGTAACAGAGTGCCCGTAACGGACGGTCATGTCGCCTGTATCAGCCTTGAGTTTGCGGACAAAAAGCCGTCTTCGATGGAAGAGATTAAAAAAATCTGGGCGGCTTATAAAGGTTTGCCTCAGGAAGCGGACTTGCCGTTTGCGCCGAAGCAGCCGATCATTTACCGCGAAGAGGACAACCGTCCTCAGCCGCGTAAAGATCGCGATGCCGACAAGGCAATGGCAGTCGTTGTCGGGCGGCTTCGTCCCTGCAATGTGTTCGACGTTCGTTTCACGGCGTTATCGCATAACACTGTTCGCGGCGCGGCAGGCGGCGGCATTTTAAACGCCGAGCTGTTAAAACATAAAGGGTTTCTTGGTTAATAAAGGGATTTTATTATGAGCGAAAAATATTTTCCGTTGGACAAGGCAGCGCTAGAAAAGATCGCACAGCAGTACCCCACGCCGTTTTACATTTATGATGAAAAGGCAATAATCGAAAATGTCCGCAAAATAAAATCGGCGTTTTCGGTTTTTCCCTCTTACAAAAATCATTTTGCGGTAAAGGCGCTGCCCAATCCTTACATCCTTAAACTACTCGCCGCAGAAGGTTTTGGAGCCGACTGCTCCAGCCTTCCTGAACTGGTGCTGTCTGAAGTATCAGGCATGAAAGGCGAAGATATCATGCTCACTTCCAACGAAACACCCACAAAGGAATATATCGCCGCGAAAAAAATGGGCGCTGTAATAAATCTTGATGATTTTACCCACATTGAATTTCTGGAACGCACTGCGGGCTTGCCGGAATTAATTTCCATGCGCTACAACCCAGGTCCTCTCAAGGAAGGGAACGCTATCATCGGCAAGCCGGAAGAAGCTAAATACGGCTTTACGCGCGAACAGTTAATACAGGGGTACGCGCTTCTCAAGCAAAAAGGCGTAAAGCGTTTTGCGCTGCATACAATGGTTGCGAGTAACGAGCTTTCCATTCCATACCATGTCGAAACAGCGCGGATGCTCTTTGAACTTGCGGTTGAAATTTTTAAAAAGACAGGCGTTCGCGTAGAGTTTATAAACCTCGGCGGCGGCGTAGGGATTCCCTACAAGCCCGATCAAACCGCTATTGATTACAAAGTTCTTGTTGACGGTATAAAAAAAGCTTACGACGAAATTTTAATTCCTGCAGGCTTGGATCCAATGGGAATCCGCACCGAATGGGGCAGGGTAATAACCGGTCCTTACGGCTGGCTTGTTTCACGCGCGGTTCACAAGAAAGAGATTTATCGCAGTTACATCGCGCTTGATTCATGTATGGCGGATTTAATGCGTCCCGCGCTTTACACCGCATATCATCACATATCGATCCCCGGAAAGGAAAACGCGCCGTTAAGTGAAACTTATGATGTTGTCGGCAGTTTGTGCGAGAACAACGACAAGTTTGCAATTCAAAGACAGTTGCCGAAAATTGATACAGCCGCGGAAGGCGCAGCCGGAGATTTTGTCGTCATTCACGACGCAGGCGCGCATGGAAGAGCGATGGGTTTCAATTACAACGGGAAACTTCGCTGCGGCGAATTGCTCCTACGCACAGACGGTTCAATTGTGCAAATACGCAGAGCAGAAACAGCAGATGATTATTTCGCTACGCTGGATATGAATGGTGTAAAGAGTTTTAAGTAATATAATTCTTTGGAGGATATAATGATCACCCGCAACCCATACATCGCTAATCTTAAAGCCGGATACCTCTTCCCGGAAATTGGAAAGCGCAGGCGTGAATACGCCGCGGCTCATCCCGATGCGAAGATCATCAGTCTTGGTGTTGGTAATACCACGGAACCGGTTTTGCCACATATCAATGCCGGACTTGTCGAAGGCGCCAGAAAACTTGGCACAAAAGAAGGTTACTCAGGTTATCAGGATGAAGGCATGGCGCAGCTTAGGGAAAAAATTTCCTCTGTTTTTTACAAGGGCAAATTTTCTATAGATGAGGTTTTTATTTCTGACGGCGCAAAGTGCGACATTGGAAGATTGCAAATACTGTTCGGCGCGGATGTAAAAATTGCCGTGCAGGATCCTTCATACCCCGTTTATGTTGACGGATCTGTTCTGGCAGGCGCCGCGAGCGGCTGGGAAGGAACAGGTTATAAGGGCATTACATATCTTCCATGCACAGCGGAAAATAACTTTTTCCCCAATCTGGATTTAATTCCGCAAAGCAGCCTTATATATTTCTGTTCACCTAACAATCCAACGGGAGCGGTTGCGGATCGCGCTCAGTTAACAAAACTTGTGGAAGCGGCAATTAGCAAACAGTGTATCATAATTTTTGACGCCGCCTACAGCGAATTTATCCGCGATTCGTCTCTGCCTAAAACGATTTACGAAATTGATAATGCAGACCAATGCGCCATTGAGGTAAACTCGTTTTCCAAACCGGCTGGTTTTACAGGCGTTCGCCTTGGCTGGTCAATTGTGCCTAAGGCGATTAAATATGCCGGAGGCGAAAACGTTAACGCTGACTGGAACCGCATCGCAGGCACTATTTTTAACGGCGCATCAAACATCGCGCAGGAAGGCGGGCTTGCCGCGTTAGATGAAAAAGGAATAAAAGAAATCCGCGAATTAACAGATTTCTATTTAGGCAACGCGAAATTGATAAGAGACGCCCTTTTAAAACTTGGTAAAAAATGCATAGGCGGCGACAACTCCCCTTACATTTGGGCGCATTTCCCCGGCAGAGACAGTTGGGAAGTTTTCACCGAAATCATGGAAAAATGCCAGGTGGTAACCACTCCCGGAGCGGGTTTCGGTCCTGCCGGCCAGAGCTTTATCCGCTTCTCGGCCTTCGGCCACCGCGCCGATGTAGAAGAAGCCTGTAAACGGCTTGAGAGACTATAGTTTCCAGAAAGTCACAAATCACAGGTTAAAAACCTTACATTTTCCCGGCGCCCGATGATGCACGCGAATGCGTGTTGTTGTAAAAAATTAACGAGGCGTGGCGCTGAATAAAAGTCAATGAGATTTTAAATGCGCGAGGGATTTATTCCGAGCAGTGCGCCCGGCATAAGTTTCACATTTTCCCGGCTAGGAAAGTCACAAATTCACGGTTGAAAACTTCACATTTTCATGGTTAAAAACCTTACATTTTCACGGTTGATATGTTATACTTTAAGCATGGGAAGCTATCTAAAACGCTTTACCGATAAAGCTCTCCAAAACCGTCTAAAAGAATCAGGAGCGGTATTAATAACCGGTCCTAAAAGCTGCGGAAAAACCGAAACCGCCATTCAGGCGGCAAAAAGTTCCGTACGCATGGATACAGACGACCAAATCCGCCAGCTTATGGAAATTAATCCAAAAGCGGTGTTGGCAGGATTATCTCCGCGCCTTTTAGACGAGTGGCAGGAGTATCCTCAGATATGGAATTATGTCAGACGCGAAGTTGACGATCGAAAAAAGAAAGGCCAGTTTATACTTACCGGTTCCGCTAACCCAGAGGAACGCGCAAGGCTTCATTCGGGCGCAGGCCGTTTTTCCGTTATTAAAATGAGACCGATGTCGCTGTTCGAAAAAGGCTGGTCTACAGGCGAGGTGAGTCTTCTTAAAATAATGAAAGGAAACGCGCCCGGTTCGGAACAAGTCAATTTTAGTCTTGAAGACCTTGCGGAAAAAATAACAATCGGCGGCTGGCCGAATCTAATCGGCGAGGGCTGCAAAGCTGCGCTTCGTTTTATACAGGATTATATCGCTCTTATTGCGGAAGTGGATATTAGCAGATTCGGAGGCAAAAGAAGAGACCCGCAAAAACTGATTCGCCTTATGCAATCGCTCGCAAGAAATATTTCTACAGAAGCGTCGATTTCTTCTCTTGCAAAAGATGCAGGCGGAGATCAGACAAAATTAAACGATGAAACAGTTACCGAATATCTGGAAGCTCTTGAGCGGCTGATGGTTGTTGAACCTCTTTCGGCGTGGAGCACGCATATTCGCAGCGCAGATACTCTGCGAAAAGCACCCAAGCGTCATTTTACCGATCCTTCTCTCGCTGTCGGAGCGTTGGGACTAACGCCTGGAAAATTAAAAGCGGATTTAAACTATTTTGGTTTATTATTTGAATCTCTTGTTATCCGCGATTTAAGAATTTACGCCGAGGCAAACGATGGAAAAGTTTATCATTACCGCGATTCCCGCGGCATGGAAGTAGATGCGATTATCGAATACCCGGACAGAACATGGGCAGCGTTTGAAGTTAAAATGGGTTTTGCCGCGCAGAATGACGCTGCGGAAAACCTTCTTGCCTTTGCAAAAAAAGTTGATCAAAAGAAAATGGGCGCTCCTGCCGCGCTCACTGTAATTACCGCTAATGGAGCTGCTTGCAGACGCAAGGACGGGGTGAATGTTGTGCCGCTGGGAGTGCTAACGGCATGATGTGATTTATATATATAAAATTTGGGTATTATCCATTATAATTCTTTTAATGCTTATTACAGGAGCCAAACATGGATCGCGAATCAAAGATTAAAGAATTAATCTCAAAAATGACGCTGGAAGAAAAGGTTTCCCAGCTTCTTTATACAAGTCCGGCTATTGAACGCCTTGGAATACCAGAATATAACTGGTGGAACGAATGTCTGCATGGAGTTGCAAGAGCCGGTATCGCGACTGTTTTTCCGCAGGCAATTGCAATGGCTGCGACTTTCGATGAAAACCTTGTGGAGCAGATTGCGGACGCCATTTCCGATGAAGCGCGGGCAAAGCATAACGAAGCTGTTAAGCAGGGGAACCGAGGTCAGTATTGGGGGCTTACCTTCTGGACGCCCAACATCAACATTTTCCGCGATCCGCGATGGGGCAGGGGACAGGAAACTTACGGCGAAGATCCATATTTGACAGGGAAAATCGGTCTTGCGATGGTGCGCGGAATGCAGGGAAAAGATCCCGAGAATTTAAAACTTGCGGCGTGCGCCAAACACTTTGCCGTTCATTCGGGTCCGGAGAGAGACCGCCACACCTTTAACGCAATCGTGAGCCAGAAAGATTTATGGGAAACCTATCTGCCGGCGTTCAAGGCACTGGTAGACGGCGGCGTGGAATCCGTAATGGGAGCCTACAACCGCACTTTGGATGAACCTTGCTGCGCAAGCAATCTGCTTCTGAAAAAAATTCTCCGCGAAAAATGGGGTTTTAAAGGTCATGTTGTTTCCGACTGCTGGGCTATCCGCGACTTTCACGAGTATCATAAAATTACCAAATTGCCTGAAGAATCGGCGGCTCTTGCCTTGAACGCCGGCTGCGATTTAAACTGCGGCTGCACATATCCGTTTTTAAACGTGGCTCACAAAAAGGGGCTTGTTTCGGAAGAAACAATTAATACATCTCTTGAACGTTTGCTTCGCACCCGCTTCAAACTTGGAATGTTCGATCCGCCAAAGAAAAGTAAATACGGTAAGTTAAACCGCAAAATTATCAACTGCGAAAAACACAGAAAGCTCGCTTTAAAAGCCGCGCATAAATCTATCGTTCTTTTAAAAAACGATAAAAATATTTTACCTCTGGATTCAAGTTATAAAAATATTATTGTTGTCGGTCCTGCCGCTGCTAACGCTCACGCGCTGTTTGGAAATTATTACGGCGTTTCTTCGCGCTTTATCACCATTCTTGAAGGTATCGGCGAAAAAGTTAAAGACAAGTTCGGCATTTGCCTCGATTATAGACAGAGCTGTCTTATGTATTGCGAAAACAGCAAAACTCTTGCTATGTACGGCGAAGCGGTTGCTACAGATGTAGTAATCGCCGTAATGGGATTAGACGGCGCGATGGAAGGCGAAGAAGGCGATGCCATCGCTTCAGATTTAAACGGCGACAGAACTGCGATAGAACTGCCTCCATGGCAATTAGATTTTTTACGCAAGATGCGCGAAGCCGGAAAGAAAATTATCCTTGTACTGACAGGTGGAAGCGCCATCGCTTTCCCCGAAGATATTGCCGACGCTGTTATTTTTGCGTGGTACTCAGGCGAATCGGGAGGGCAGGCGGTTGCGGATATAATTTTCGGCGATGTTGTTCCGTCAGGAAAACTTCCCGTCACTTTCCCAGCGTCTACAGCGCAGCTTCCGCCTTACGAAGATTATTCCATGAAAGGCAGAACTTACCGTTATATGAAAGAAAAACCGCTGTATCCTTTTGGTTTTGGGCTTTCCTATACAGCTTTCCGTTTTGATTCAATAAAACTTTCTTCGGCTTCCATTAGCGCGGGCGGAAAAATCAACGCGGCGGTAACTGTGAGCAACACGGGGAAAAAAGATGCTGATGAAGTTGTGCAAATTTATATTTCCAGAGACGGCAGAAGCGAAGATGAGCCGCTTTCCTCGCTTCGCGGCTTCAAACGCGTCAATATCTGTGCTGGTAAAAGCCGTACGGTTGAGTTTGAAATTCCGTCTTCCGCTTTTGAAACCGTGAACGAAAAAGGCGAATCTGTTTTGCTTCCCGGAGATTACACGGTAATTGCGGCAGACGCCGCTCCTGTGCCAGCCGCCGCGGAAAAAGGAGCGTCCGTTCCGATTACCGCTAAAATAAGGTTAGTATAAAAACAACTAATAAATAGCATCTGCTAAATAGGAGAACCCAAATGAAAAAATTTCTGCTAACGTCATTAATTATTTTTACTCTGTTCTCATCGTGCAAAACAGACGACAGACTGCTCTCCGTTGACAAAAAGGGGAGGACTGTCGTGGAACGCTTCGGCTGGCTCAAAGTTGAAGGCACTCGTCTTTTTGCGGAAGACGGCAGGCAGGTGCAGCTTCGCGGCATGAGTTCGCACGGGCTTCAATGGGCTGGAAAATTTGCCAATGAGGATGTTCTTCGCTGGCTTCGTGATGACTGGAATATTCAAATCTGGCGGTCTGCCATGTACATAACTGAAGGCGGTTATATTCAACAAAGAAATCTGAAGTTTATAGTAGAAGAAAGCGTGGAAGCTGCTATAAAACTGGGAATTTACGTCATTATCGACTGGCATACTCATCTTGACCGCGATCCAAGGGTATATCAGTCTTATGCCGTCGATTTTTTCCGTGAAATGTCCGAAAAATACGGCTCATATCCCAATGTAATTTATGAAATTTGCAATGAGCCGAACGGGAATAATGTAACATGGAGCGAAGCCATTAAACCTTACGCTGAGGCAGTTATCCCTGTAATCAGGGAAAATGCTCCTAACAGCGTTATAATAGTAGGAACTCCGTCATACAGTCAGCGTGTTGATTTAGCCGCTCTTGACCCGTTAGATTTTCCGAACATTATGTATACCCTGCATTTTTACGCCGGCTCGCACGGAAACGAGTTAAAAAACATGGTAAATGAGGCTGTAAACAGGGGAATTCCGGTATTTGTTACCGAATGCGGCACCACTATGAATACCGGCGGAGGCGGGGTTTTTGAGAAAGAATTCCTGGAATGGCTCTCTTTTCTTAAAAAACACGGAATTTCATGGGTAAATTGGTCAATTACCAACAAAGGAGAGGATTCCGGGGCTCTGGTTTTCAATGCTGACAGGGATGCCAAGGGGGGATGGGCTGACAAAGATTTGACACAATCGGGTAAATTTGTCAGAAAGATTTTTCGCAACGAAATTCGAGTAAAATAGAAAAAATGTATTGACCTATTAAAAACATTGTGATAATATTACACTTAATAATCTAAACCCAAGAAGGTTGGGAAAAAGTATTTTTTGGAGGAAAAGAGATGAAAAAAGCTTTAGTTATCTTAGGCGCAGTGCTTATTCTTTTCAGCGTAAGCGGCTGTAAACAAGAAGGGTTAGTCGTGTGGTCATTCACGGATGAGCTGGACACCATGATTCACAAGTACTACGTGCCGGCCCATGAAGGTGTAAAGATTACCTATTCTTTAACACCCTCAGATCAATTCGAAAATAAACTGGATCCGGTTCTGCAATCAGGACGCGGCGCTCCGGACATTTTCGCTTTGGAATCAGCTTTCGTACGCAAGTATGTTGAATCCGGACAGCTTCTGGATATCACCGATGTATATGAAAGAAATAAAAGCAAGCTCCTTGCTTACCCTGCGGAAGTTGGAACATACAACGGCAGAGTATACGGAATGTCATGGCAGGCATGCCCCGGCGCTATGTTCTATCGCCGCAGCCTCGCTCAGAAATATCTCGGCACAGACAATCCTGATACTGTCCAGACCTATTTCACAGATCTTGATAAGTTCCTCGAAACAGCTCAATTACTCAAGAGCAGATCAAACGGTAAATGCTTAGTCGTTTCCAGCCGCGGCGACCTTTATAACGTATTCCTCGGCTCAAGGTCAACTCCTTGGGTAGTAAACAACAGAATCAATATCGATCCTAACATGGAAAAATATTTAGACATCGGCAAAATCATTCATGACAACCGCTACGATGCGCGCATCGGTCAGTGGTCAGAAGGCTGGTTTGCAGGTATGAAAGATGAGCTCAAAGACGAGAACGGAAATCCTCTTGAAGCTTTCTCATACTTCCTCCCCACATGGGGCTTGCACTATGTTCTTAAGACCAATGCTCCTAACACATCCGGCGACTGGGCGATGATCCCGGGTCCCGCGGCTTATCGCTGGGGCGGCACATGGATTGGCGCATACAAAGGCACAAAGAATCCTGACCTTGCAAAGTCTATGATCGAATGGCTCACCACAAGTGATCAGTTCCTTACAGCATGGGCGAAAGACACCGGCGACATGGTCAGCAATCTTGATGTTGTAAACAGAATTAAAGATTCGTTCAGCGAAGCTTTCCTCGGCGGACAGAACCATTATGCAGCGTTTGCTGAAATGGCAAAATCTGTAGACGGCAGACTTACTCAGGGAACAGACCAGGCGATTGAAGGTCTCTTCCAGGAAGAAGCAACTGCTTTCGTCAACGGCGAAAAGACAAAAGCTCAGGCTCTTGCTGATTTCAGGAATCAGGTTTCGACCACACTCGGATTCTAATCAACAGAGGTTGATCGTGATCTAATAGGTTAGACACACCTGACCACTTGTTTAAGTGGTCAGGTTTTTTTTTAGGGGGAACCATGCCAAAGAAAAAAGACGCTAATAACGCCGTAATAATTTCTGAAGAAACGCCGCCGGAGGAATCGATGCCTTCCGCGGAAACGCCTCAGATACCTCAGGAGCCGGCGTTAGAGGCAACTCAAGAAAACGCAGAAGAACAAGCTGTCTTAAAAAAAGTTAAGATAAAGAAAGTGATCGGTCATGAAGCAAAAACAAACCGCCATGGATATCTTTTTGTTTTGCCTTTTCTTATCGCATTTGGTCTTTTTAATCTTTGGCCGACTCTTTATACGTTCATGCTTGGTTTTACCAACATGAAAGGTTTTGAACAAAACATGAGATTTGTTTCGGAATGTGAAGTGTGCGGGGGAAGCGGAGTCAGAAATGTTCACGGATGGGCAAACCCGTTAGTTTGCTATGATTGCAACGGTAAAGGGAAAATAGTTCATGGCGCCCAAAATTACAGCAGACTTGTCAAAGACAACTATTTCTGGGGAGCGCTGGGAAATACATTTATAATTTGGGGTATAAACTTTATACCGCAGTTAGGATTGGCGCTTGTTCTTGCCATTTGGCTTTCTGATATAAGACTTAATCTTGCGGGCAAGGGATTATTCCGCGCCTTAATTTATATGCCCAATCTTCTTACTGCGGCATCTGTCGCTCTTTTATTCCGCAGTATCTTTGGTTTTAGCGGGTATATTAACGCGCCGGCAAACCAATTTTTGCGTTCGATTGGTATTCAGGATACGATTTTTGAAAATGGAGAATGGGTTCCTCACGCGTTTAACTTCTTCCGAAGCGTTCCGTTCTCGCGCGGCTTAGTCGCTTTTATTCAGTGGTGGATGTGGTACGGTCATACTTTAATTATGCTGATGGCAGGTATTACCAGTATTCCCATATCGCTGTATGAATCCGCCACAGTTGACGGCGCAAACAGCCGTCAAACTGCGTGGTACATAACATTGCCTCTTTTGCGCCCCATGATGCTTTATATTCTTGTTACGTCAATGATTGGCGGTATGCAGATGTTTGACATTCCATTCCTGTTAACCGGTATGCGGGGCGAACCTGCGTTCAGTATCAGGACGACGGTAATTTATCAGTATAATATTGCCTTCCAGGGGCGAAGCGATTATGCGTACGGTTCGGCAGTTTCTTTGGGAATATTCGTTATAACAATATTCCTTGCCTTGCTGATCTTCTTCTTCCTGCAGGATCGCTCTGATATTAAGACAAAAAAAGGAGGCATAAAATGAACACCAGAACCGATACACCTATAAAACGTTATTTGATTCACGCGCTTATGATCGCTTTGGCTGTTTTGGCTATAGTGCCTATATATGTTGTATTAATTAACGCTACGCGTACTACAGAGCAGATTAATACCGGGCTTTCTTTGCTTCCGGGAAGAGGCGCTTTCTGGTCTCATAAAGATGTGATAATTGCAGAGTGGGGTGAGACCAAAGATGTAGAAATAGAAGCCGAAGAAGGAGAAGAAGGCGGACTAATGACAGTTGTTCTTCCTTCGGAGGGAACTGTAAGGTATCTGGATTTAATTATGGGTACCACGATGAAAGAGCAGGTTAATAAAAAAACAGGCGTTAGTGAGCTGGTTGTAGTAAGAACACGGACAGAAAGCAGACAGCCTCGTATTGTTATTGTTGATGATAACGGCGACAGACTTGCCTCTTATATTCTTTCGGACAGCGCTACAATTTTTGTTAAAGAAGGATCAAGGGTAAAAAAAGGCACCACTGTCGCAACATCCATTACTCCGCCGAATGTAGTGTATAACTGGCGCGCGTTAACACAGCGGAATTTCCAGATTTGGCAGGGATTCGGAAACAGCGCTTTTATCGCTATATGTACAACGCTGCTGAGCGTTTACTTTTCTTCTTTGACAGCCTACGGACTTCATGTTTACAGGTTCAGAGGCAGAACGGCTATTTGGATAATTATTTTAATTATAATGATGTTGCCGGGTTCTCTTACCTTTATCGGTTTCTATCAGCTTATGGCAAGATGGAGTCTTACAGACACTTACGTTCCGTTAATAATTCCGGGTATCGCTGCCGCTACAACGGTACTATTTATCCGGCAATACATGAAATCGGTTCTTTCGTTTGAACTTATTGACGCGGCGCGTATCGACGGCGCGGGTGAGTATCGTATTTTTAATACCATTATTATTCCCGTCGCGATTCCCGCTCTTGCGGCGCAGTCAATTTTTACATTTGTAGGTTCGTGGAATAACTTCCTTACGCCGTTTGTAATTATTTCCACGCAAAGCAGATACACATTACCGATGTTGATTCAGGCGCTGCGCGGTGATATTTACCGCACAGAATTCGGCGGAATCTATCTTGGAATCGCCATCTCGCTGATACCGATTATTATTTTCTACTCATTCATGTCCCGGTTCATAATTTCGGGTCTTACGATGGGCGGTATTAAAGAGTAATTTTATCTTTCCAGAGGAACTTAAGCCTCCTTAGCTTGTTGGTGCTTAATAAATAGCCAATGACGCGGGAGGCTTCTTCCTGCGACCATCTTGTTGATTCATTTTGTTCTAAGACTGAGGCAGCTTGCGTTTGGGTGAAGCGTCTTTTGTTTTTGCGGAAAAAATTTATTATAGACTGCTCTTCCCGTAAAATGGTATTGGCTTTCTTTTCGAAGCTGTCCGCAGGACAGCATACGTCACAACATAGTTTTTCAGGCACTTCGCCGCCTGAGTCGTAGTTTAACATTTCAAGCAGTGAGTGGCGGCGGCAGTGATCAATGTCTTTTGCGTAATTTAATAACTGTAAAAGCCGTGCGCGGTTTGCCTCTTCTTTGCACCTTGCCAAAGCGGTTTCATCATCCGGACCCCACAAAAGAAAAGCTTTTGACTGCTCGCCGTCACGGCCGGCTCTGCCTGATTCCTGTAAATACGCTTCTACGGACGGAGCGCAGTCTCTGTGTATTACAGTGCGTACATCCGATTTGTCTACCCCCATTCCAAACGCGCAGGTGCTGCAAAGCACGGCTTCGGTATTATGAAGGAGCCATTTTTCCGTTTCGTTTTTTTCCTCTCTGCTTAATCCCGCGTGATAAAATCGAATCTCCTTGTGCCACTCATGTCCCATTTCTTCAAGTTCATTTCGCAGGTAACGCGCGAGTTTTTCGGTTCCGGGGCGCGAAGAGCAGAAAACAATCGCCGGACGTCTGTTCGCGATTAACAAATCCCGCACCGCCAGATCGCGGTTGATGCAGCCCTTTGCGCAATAACTGATATTTGGTCTGTCAGGGTTTCCGATGATTTGTGCGGCATCGCAATCTCCGAAAATATACGTTTTTATTTTTTCCAGAACAGGGGAGCTGGCGGTGGCGGTAAAAGCTGTTATAAGCGGCGGATTGAGAGTATCAATTATAGAGCCGATTTCAAGGTAACTGGGACGAAAACTTTCTCCCCATTCGCTTACACAGTGCGCTTCATCAATTACCGCATGAACAATTTTTATCTTTGCAAGTTTTTCTTTTACCTGCGTTGTTAAAAGCACCTCAGGGTTCGCTATTATAAATCTGCTTTGTCCGCTTTCAAGTTTTTTCCAAATTTCATCGCGCTCTTCTTTGCTCTGTCCGCCTCTGATTGTAACAGGAGAAAAACCTCTGTCGTGCAGCCGTCTTTGCTGATCGGACATAAGCGATAGAATCGGGTAGATGACTAAAGTGAGCCCATCAATCAGCATTGCGGGAAGCTGGAAGCACAGGGATTTTCCCGCGCCTGTCGGCAATATTACAATTTGTTTTCCTGCCGTAACCCTGTCTGTTTGTTCTTCCGGGACTTGCACCTGTTCTCTAAGAGAAACGTACGGTTCTCTTAGAGAAACATAGGGTTCTACTGCATCCTGCCCAGGCCATCTGATTTGAATCCCGGCTGCCTGCGCGGCTTCCAGTATATTCGTCATTACCAGTCTTTGGTACGGAAACAGATATGAAAGCCCGAACAGGCTTTTTACCGCTCCGCTTAAAGGATCTTCAAATTCAAAATTTTCATCACTCATAAAACCTCCAAAGACAGAATTTTCTGTCCTACTATATATGGCGCGGAGGTGTTAAAAAGCTTGACCGAAAATGAAAAAAAAATAAAAATAGTGTCAGTCACCTACGCTACCCATAGCGTAGGTGAAAACAAAAATTACTCTACATATAGCGTAGTCTTAAGCTTCTTCCAAACCGAGTTCTTCGTTTGAATCTCCGCTGGATGTTATTTCCATGTCTTCTGCGGGCGAGGCTGCGTTATCAGCCTTTTTTTTCTTAAATGGATTTTTTCTTTCTTTTCTAACTCTTGGGCGGCGGTAACTTTTTGCCGCATTGTTGACCAGAGCAATGTATATAACAACTGCCACTGCGGCTGCAATTACCTGCCAGGATGTGAGAACATTCTTTACAATTTCTATAATGCTCATTTTTTTAATTATCGGAGACGGTGACAGTCACCTTTAATTTCGGTACAATTACCGCATGAACTCAACATTAGAAACTTTAAAAACAAGGGGCTTTTTCCAGCAATGTACCGATGCTGATGGTCTGTCGAAAATAATGGACGAAGGTCCTGTCACTTTTTACGAAGGCACTGACCCAACAGGCGGCAGTCTGCACATAGGGCACATGGTTCCCTATTTCGCCTTCCGCCATCTCCGCGAGGCGGGTCATACGGGAGTCGCTCTTCTCGGCGGCGGAACCGCAAGAATTGGAGACCCTTCGGGAAGGGATCAGGTGCGTAAAATGCTCGATTACGAAACGCTGGACGCCAATGTTGAATCCATCACGGCTCAGCTCAATCGTTTTGTCGGATTCGACGGCAAGAAAGCTTTTACCGTGAATAATAAAGACTGGCTCGCCAATCTTAACTATATTGATTTTTTGCGTGAAATCGGCAGCCATTTTTCGGTCAACAGGATGTTGAGTTTCGAAGCCTACAAAATGCGTTTGGAGACAGGCTTGTCCTTTATTGAGTTTAATTACCAGTTGCTGCAAAGTTACGATTTCCTCGAACTTTACCGCCGCCACGGCTGCCGTCTGCAAATCGGCGGCGACGATCAATGGGGCAATATTGTCGCAGGTGTTGAGTTAATCCGCCGGATTGAAGGCGCCGAAGTTTTTGGTTTAACCTTTCCGCTTGTTACAACATCGGACGGCAAAAAAATGGGCAAAACTTTGAAGGGCGCCCTCTTTCTTGATCCGGCTCTGACAACTCCCTACGAATTCTTCCAATACTGGCGCAATGTATCGGATGCCGACATTTGCCGCTTCCTTTTAATGTTCACTTTCCTCCCGGCAGAAGAATGCAAAGCTTTATGCGCCTCCGGTAAAAATCCCAACGAAGCAAAAGAACGTCTCGCTTGGGAAATAACCGCTCTCATTCACGGAAAAGAAGAAGCCGACAAAGCTCTTAGCGGAGCCAAAGCCGCATTCGCCGGCGCGGGGGACAAGACAGCCATGCCTCATACAGAAATCCCGCGTTCCAAATTTGAAGGCGGTTACAATGCAATAGACCTGTTTTTCGATACCGGTTTGACTCCGAACAAAAGCGAAGCCCGAAGATTAATCCAGCAAAGCGGCGCCTTCGTCTCCGATAAAGACGGCAGCCTGTCTGCCGTTACAGATGTAAATACTCTCATTGGAGCAGACCGGCTAAACGCGGAAAACGAATTAACCCTGAGAGCAGGCAAAAAAAGATATATATTAATTAATGTTGTATGAATATTAAAATAGTTTTTGTACGACACATATTGAGTTAAAAGGTTGCAAAATATTTTGACAAATTCTCCGGGTTTTTATATAATAAATAAAGCTTAAGGAGAAGCGTATATGTTGAAATTCGAAGATTATGTTTCCAATATCCCGGATGCTCCGTTTGATAATTTTGCCCAGTTTTTAGAAAACCAGTCGCGTGTTTATGCGGATAAAGATTTTATCCTTTACCGATCGGGCAAGCAGAAGGAGTTTACCCGCTGGACTTTTTCCAGATACGGCGATGAATGCCGCAAAGTTGCGCGTGGTCTGCTTGCCGCTGGTCTTGTTAAAGGCGACTGTGTTGCGTTGTGGTCTGAAAACAGACCTGAGTGGATGGCTGTCTGGATGGGAACAATCATCGCCGGTATTTGCATTGTTCCTATCGATTTTCTTGCGACAGAGCAGGAATGTATTAATATAATGAAAATTACAAGAGCGAAAGCGTTTTTCTATTCGGGAAGGAAAAGGAGTTTTGCTTCTTCGTTATCATCTAAGGGTATTTCCGTGCCTGTATGCGTTTGTATAAGCCCTGAAATGGAAGATGCTCCCGCCGGGATAAAAACCGAATTTAACGCTTTCGGCATGAACGCGCCGGATCAGGTTCTGCCAGATCCCAATAGCATTTCGCCTAACGATCCTTGTTCGATAGTTTTTACATCGGGAACAACCGGCTTTGCGAAAGGCGTTACCTTATCGCACAAAAGTATTATCGCAAACGCAAGCGCCGCTGTGCGGATGCTGCGTCCCACTCCTGAGGATGTTTTTATGGACGTTCTGCCGCTTCATCATACGTATCCTACAACATGCTCGTTTATCGCGCCTTTCTCGGTTGGCGTTCCGACTGTAATCGCGGAAAAAATTGTCGGTAAAGTTGTTGTTGATGATATACACGACGGAGGAGTTACCTTCTTGATAGCCGTTCCTCTTCTTTACGATAAATTTATGTCGGCGATAGATACTGGATATAAAAAACTATCGCCCATTATTCGAGGACCTATAAACATTCTCAGAAAAATCGCTTTGGCAAAAGCAAGGAAAGGCAATCCTGAATGGGGACGCAAGGTTTTAAAATTCATCCGAAAGAAAGCAAATCTTGAATCAATACTAATAATGGTTGCGGGCGGCGGCGCTTTAAGCATCCAAACCGCGGATTTTTTTGACTCTCTTGGTTTTAATATTGTTCACGGCTACGGCATGAGCGAAAACGCTCCGCTCATCTCCGTAAACACTCCGCGCCACAAACGCAATGAATCTGTCGGGCTTCCCGTCAGTTATACCGAAGTGAAAATTTTGGATCCTGGCACTGACGGCATAGGCGAAATTGCGTGCAAGTCGCCTTCAATAATGCTCGGTTACTTTGAAAATGAAGAAGCGACAAATGAAGTTATAACTGAAGACGGCTGGCTTTTAACAGGCGATCTTGGCTGTATTGACGATGACGGCTATATCTACATCAGGGGACGAAAGAAAAATCTTATTGTCGGTTCCGGCGGCAAAAACATTTACCCGGAAGAAGTGGAATCCAGTTTTGCCGGTTCACGTTCAATAGCGGAACTGCTCATTGTAGGAAGAAAAGATCCCGGCGGCGAAATTATTTACGGCGTAATAGTTCCCAATTATGAGTTTATTAAAGAGGATCATCCCGGAAAGGAAAATGACGATGCCTTTGTTTATGAACTTATTAAAAAAGAAGTTGAAAGCGTAAACCGTTCAATGCCTGTGTTTAAAAAGATTGGGGATTTCTGCATACGCAAGGAACCGTTTGAAAAGAACGCGCAGCAGAAAATCAGGCGCTTCCTTTACAAGTCCTACGAAAATCCTAATTGAGTTCGCTTCTGCTTGTTATGACTTTGCTGATTAAACCGTAGTTTGCGGCTTCGGCGGCGTTCATCCAGTAATCGCGGTCTGTGTCTTTTTCAACCTGATTAAAAGGATTGCCCGTTTCCCCGGCGATTAGCTTATTTATTTTTTCGCGCAGTTTTTCAAGTTCTTTCGCGTGTATTTCTATTTCTGTCGCGACGCCGCGTATCCCGGAAAGAGGCTGATGAATCAAATAGTGGCTGTTTGGAAGCCCTACGCGCCTTTCTTTTGGAGACGCCAGCTGAATAATCGCCGCGGCGCTTGCGACAAGCCCCATGCCGATTGTCCACACCTGCGGTTTTACAAATCTTATCATGTCGAAAATCGCGTAACCCGCGTCCGCGTCTCCGCCGGGAGAGTCGATAAAAACGCGGATAGGATCGTCGTTCATGTTTTCCATCAGTAAAAGCTGACGAATCGCTTTTTCAGCCAATTCTTTATTTATTTCTCCGGAAAGAAGTATTGTCCGCGTTTTTAACATTTGCCCCGCAAGAGGATCCAAAACCGGCGCTTTATTTTCTTCCTGAGTATCATCGTCTTCATCATTACAATAGAACGGATTCATTAATTGCCTCCTCTTATATTTTAACGGTTTTTTAAATTGATGACAACCTTACTGTGTATAGACCTTCGGCACTCGTTTATTGACAGCGCAGGTTATTTCATACGGAATGGTTGCCGCGGTTTTTGCAAGTTCTGCCGCACTCGGAGCCGAACCGCCGAAAATTACAGCTTCGTCCCATCGTTTAACCGTTGTCTTTTTGCCAAGATCAACGCAGCATTGATCCATGCAGATTCGTCCGACAAGCGGATACGCTTCGCCGCCGATTATCGCCTGCCATGTATTGCTTGCAAGGCGGGGAAGACCGTCGGCATATCCGATTGAAAGAACCGCGATATTTGTATTATCAGGCGCAGTCCATGTTCTTCCGTAAGAAACAGTTTCGCCTTTTTTTATTTTTTTTATTAACGACACTGAAGTTATCAATTCCATTACGGGTTCTGCCGTTATTGCTTTGTATTTTTTCAATTTTTTTAATTGCTTAATGGGCGCTTCAATTTCCTGTACCGCTTTATAACCGTAAAGGAGAATGCCGGGTCTTACCATATCAAGCCATGCGTCCGGGTGCAAAATGACAGCGCCTGAATTGGCTGCATGAACAATGCCGGGATTAATGCGCACATTTCTAAGTTCGTTTACGGTTTTATTAAAACGCGCCAGTTGTTTTTTTGTAAATTCGATATCCGGTATTTTTGCGGAATCGGAGACAGCCAGGTGGGTAGCGGTTCCTGTCAATTTTAATTTCGGGTATTTCGCTATCTGGCGGGCAAGAGAAAGAGCGTTTTTCGGAGCGCAGCCAATCCGTCCCATTCCTGTATCGATTTTCAGATGAACCGATATATCTGTTTTTGCGGACTTGGCGGCATCGTTTAAGACAGCGGCAAATTCATCGTCCGAGACAAAGGGCGTAAGGTCTGCTTTTATTAAATCCTGAATCTCATCCGGGGAAGGGTTTGAAAAAAGAAGGATGGGGGCTGTAATCCCCGCTTTCCTCAGTTCCATACCTTCTGATACCGCAGCGACTCCAAGGCAATACGCGCCGGCTTTCAGGCTTGTTTTTGCGATTTGAACCGCTCCATGCCCGTAAGCGTCGGCTTTTACAGGCACGCAAACGTATCTTTTACTGCCAATTCGCGTTTTTACTGCCTCCAGATTATTCACAAAACGGTCAAGATGGATGATTGCCTTCGTTCGCATGGTGACATTCTACCAAATTGACAGGAAATAAAATAGTTGATTCCTGACATAATTGGTGTTATATTAATATTGGGTATGTGTGTCCAAAATGGAGTAAGAATTTTTGTTTTTCTCTCTTTTTCCGCTCTAATTGCCGTCTTTTTCGGCGGCTGCGAGGCGATGGATGCCATGCTGCCTTCCGCCGGAACCTATAAAATCAATGTCCAAATTAATGGAATTCCTCTTGATGACTGCTCCTACGCGAAGCAGAGCGACAAAATTAACCCTTATTTTATGGAGCCTGTTTCCAACGATCCTGATATTACCGCTCTTATGGTTTTTTTAAGGGACTCAAAAGAAGAAATCGTAGGCTGGAAGGTTCTGTATAATATCGACCCTGAAGCCGTTGAAATAAAACAGCCTCAATCTAAACCGCAACCGCAGTCTCAGCCTCAACCTCAGCCGCAGCCTGAATCAGAAGCGGAAAGCGATGAAGAAGCGGAGGAGGATGAAGCCGGGGAAACAGCCGATGATACCGTGGCAGCCGAAATCGCTGAAGCGGAATATAAAATTGATATTCCTGAAGATTACAGAAACGGCGATGAACTGATAGTTCCTGTTTTGACTCTTGACGAGGAGCTGCCTTCATTCCCCATACCGCAGAATTTACCGATAGGCAAATATACGATGGTGTCGCAGGTTATGAGCGGGAAAGATGTTTTACAGAGAACCGAAAAAACTTTCTTTTACCTCGGCAATACTGTCTTTTCGTATAAAGGCATAAACGCGTATTTGCCGGGAATAGCGGACAGTCTTCAGCTCATTCCTAAAGGAACAATTGTTCTGCTTGAAACGGATTTGGAATTTGACAAGCGGTTTGATCCTTACATCATCTGGTACGACGGTAAAAATAAAATAAACGAAGGAAATTACTCTAAAGGCGCGGGGCAGTTTTTCTGGGAAACGCCTGAGCAGAGCGGATTCTTTTCCCTTCGCGCCGATGTTTTTCCGCATGGATACTCTGGGGAACTTGCGGGGTATCAAAAAGAAATTTCGCTTTTGGTTTCCGCCAAGGAAATTAATATTCATTTGATTTCCGAAAACATTTCTCAGCTTCAGCAATGGTATAAATTTGAAGCAGGTTTAAGAGATTCTAAAACGCCGTCTTCCGCGGAAAAGGTTTTAAAACAGACTGCCGGGAAAACGCTTAAATGGATGGGCGCAAGCGGAACATACGGGCTTGCTTCCGGTTATAACAATGTTTTCAGTCTGCCGAAAATTAATTTTACCGGCAAAGATAACGAATGGCAGATTTTATTCAGGCTTAATTCTGTAAACCAGGGCGGTATTTTTTCTGTCTTGTTTGATTCTAATGTGCGCATGCATTTCTACATTGAAGGCAGCAGCCTCATTTTGATTCTTACTTCTCCTGTATCAACTGTTTCGCAGACTATAAGTTTGTTGGCTTTGTCAGAAGAAACGCCTGAAAATGAATTTGCAGTTAATCCCGATCCGGTATTTATTACAGCCGGCGTCAGTTTCTCAGTTTTGCCGGGTTTATTAAAAGCGCAGATAAATCTTGCAGGCGATATTAAAGGCGGCGAAACCGCTTATAAACCTGTTTTTCTTGAAGCGGAAATTAAAAATGAATTCCAGATAATGCTGGGCTTCCTAAAAGAGTCTTTATCCGCCCGGCAAAAACTGTCTGCCGTTGAATCTAATTCTTCTTCTGAGCAGGAAAAAGAAGGCAGTCCTCAGGAAGTAACCGCGATTTGGGATGAGTTAGCGTTATACCATATGCCGCCAATGGAAATATTAGCCAGAGAAATAAAACCTGCAATGAATGAAGAGCAGCAAATCGCTGACGCTGAGAGTTAATATTTTTATTATGATAAAGAAATCTTCTGCGTTAGTTTACATAATTACAGCTATGTTTTTATTTTCGTGCAGAGGTCAGAATGAATACGCGGCGTTTCCTGTTCCCAATTCCGGTACATTGCAGATTACCGAACCTGCGCCAATTGGAACGGGAAATATTGTCGGCGCGCAAAGCGGTTCCGTAAGAAATTTGCCGTTATGGCTTCGCGCCTTTCTTGACGATGGAATTGCCGGAGTTGAAAAACTTGAAGCGTATAATAATAAATATGTTTTTATATCCGTGAATGAAGGGGAAAATTTTAACGCGTTAACAAAATGGACGGAATATTTCAGAACGACACAGGATTTCGCGGTGCTAGCCTCAAAAAGAATAGAGCGAAGATTTTATCTTACCGCGTTTTTTTATCCAGATGATGAATACGGAGAGTTTTTTGAAATTATGATGAAAAACGCAAGCAGCGCTGAGTACCCCGGCGTTGTTAAGGAAGATACGCATTGGGTCAGGATACTGCGGGAAGGCGAAAGTGAGGCGGAATCTTCGCTTGCGTATATGTTTTTTATTTTTACAACAGTTGATAAAATAAACATGCAGGGTTTTGTCAGAAGCATGATGGCGCACACAGCCGCGGCGGTAAGCATTAACGCAAGCCAGACAATTGCGGTTAATCGTTTGCGGCAGAATTTTTTTGAGGGTTTTTAAAATGGAATTAAAATTTTTATATTTTATGCTGATACTTTCCTATCTAATTTATTGGTGTTTCAATGAAAAAACAGGATTACAGCTTGGAATAGTTGTTTTAATTTCGATATGGACAATTTCTGTTTACCGGCATCTGATGATTGATTTTCCGTATGATATAAGCTGGGTAATTTTCGCGGTTATTTTCTGCGGTTATCTTTTGCTGCGCGGTAAGATTGAAAAATTTTTATCGATGGGCGGTTTTCGGGCGTATGTGATAACAACCGCCGTTGTATCTTTTTTATTAATCCTGTACCGCCCAAGTTATGAATTTGTCATACCCGGCGGATTTTTGCTTGGTTTAGGCGCGGGTTATTGTTTAAACAAACGATTTATCGGTTTTAAAAGCTCCGATGTTCTGCAAAGAAAAGGAGCGGCTAAATATCTGACGCTTCTTGCGCGTTTTCTTCTGGGAGCTGTAATTCTGGTTGTTATTGAATACAGGGTTGTAAAAATTGTGGAAATTGTCGCAGAAAGGCAGAATATCATGCTCTACTGTTTCCTTTGCTATGGAGTTATCAGCCTTTGGGTTTCTGTAGCCGCTCCGTGGGTATTTATAAAACTGCGTCTTGCAGGCATCGTGTTTGATCCGCAATGGATAAAGAAAAATGACAAGTGACAATTTAAAAAGACATTACGGCGATGAATCTCCGATTACAGCTTTCGCAACCGTTCCCGCAAACAGCGCGCTGACATTAATCCGCTGTTCGGGGAAAGGTTCAATCGAGCTTGTATCTTCAGTCTTTTCCGCTGATCTAAAAAAAGCGGAAGGAAACACAATCATTCACGGCTGGATTTTTAAAAAAGGAAACGAAGCGGCAGAAAAGATTGATGAAGTTCTTGTTTCTGTATTCCGCGCTCCGAAAAGTTACACCGGCGAAGACGGCGCGGACATTTGCTGCCATGGAGGGTCTTCGGCGGGAATTGCCGTAATGGACATTTTAAAAAGCGCGGGTTTTTGCGAGGCGCTTCCCGGCGAATTTACTTTCCGCGCATTCATGAACGGCAAACTTGATCTTACCAAAAGCGAATCCGTCATGGAGCTTGTTTCCGCAAAAACGGAAGCAGGCAGACGCCATGCAATAATGCGGCTTTCAGGTTCTCTTCAGAATGAAATAAACGAAATTAAAAATAAACTTGTACAGGTTCTTGCCGGAGCCGAAATTTATCTTGACTATTCAGATGATGAAGTCAGCGCGGATGAAGATGAAGCCGCGGGAAAACTTCCGAATAAAAATATGGCACAGGAAGCGTTGGAACATCTTAAAAAATTGTCCGCCTCATGGCAGATTGAACGCGTTTATCAGGAAGGAATTACGCTTGTTATCGCGGGACGTCCCAATGCCGGAAAATCCAGCCTTTTTAACGCATTGTTAAAAGAAGACCGCTCCATTGTTACGGAAATTCCCGGCACAACGCGCGACTGGATAGAAGCCTGGGTAAGTATCGAAGGAATACCAGTCCGCCTGATTGATACCGCCGGTTTGCGCGACTGCGGCGACTCTGTTGAAAAAATCGGAATAGAACGCAGCAGAAAAATTTTGGAAGAAGCTGAGCTTGTATTGTATTTACTTGACGGAGCTTTGGAAGAAATGACCAGCGAAGATAAATTATTTATAGATAAAAATATCAATGATAAGAGATATATTTTTGTTTGGAATAAAACTGACAGGTGTCAGTCACCTCCAAACAATCTGCAAAATATAATAACAAACGACGGAGAGAATCCTGAGAGGTCCCTTATTTGCGTCAGCGCAAAAACGGGAGGCGGAATTACAGAACTTTATTCAGCCGTTGTTTCCGCTGTTTTGCGGCAGACATCATTGCAAGCAGATGAAACATGCGCTGCCTCTGTCGGCACAGAGCGCCAAAAAAATCTTGTAGACGCCGCATGCCGCGCGCTTGAAGAAGCTCTTACGCTTACAGAGAGGGAAGAGCCTTTGGATTTAATCGCGCCGCTTTTAAGAGACGCGGTAAACCTGCTCGGCGAAATCACCGGAGAGGTTTCTACCGCCGATATTTTGGAAGAAATGTTTATGAGGTTTTGCGTCGGAAAGTAGAAATATCGCAAAGAGCCGTTAGCTTGTTTTAAGTTTGCATTTGGTTTATACTATGAAAATCTTCGATTCAGGAAAGGAAATTATTATGGCTGATGCGCAGGATAATAAATCAAAAAACACAGTGAATAGAAATTCTCCTTTTTTTTACGCGTTCATAGTGCTGATATGCCTTTTCCTTGTCATGCTTGCTGCGGCGGTCTGTATAGCGGCGAAAAAGCCGATGGTTATAAAGCAGTTAATTGAAACCAATATAAGTTCTGTAGTAAAAGAAATCCTTCCCGCTTCTGAATATGTTTGTCTTGTTTATAATTATCAATCAATTACTCAAAGGTCTTATAATCCCGGTAACTGGCTAAACGCGCGCAATCTGCTCATCGTTCTGGACGGAACAATCAAGCTGGGCTTTGACTGCAATGACATTGAAGTTAGAGAAAGAGGCTCGCAGCTTTTAATTAAAATGCCGCCCGTAAAAATATTAGCCCACGAACAATACCCCGAACGCGCGCGTTCCTACGAACTTGCCGGCGGCGGCATCCTTCCGCGCACAATCACTCCGCAGGAAGTGCTCAACCTTCTCGGCGATTCAAAACTTGATCAGGAAAAACAAGTGCATGAAAACGAAGCTCTTCTTGAACAGGCGCGCGCCGCTGCCGAATCGCTTTTTAAACCCTTGCTGGAATTCAATCCTTCGATTCGCGGGAATTATGATATAGTTTTTAATTGGTGATTTTTAAGATCAAAGATAGTGAAATTTAATTTATCTATATTTTTTTTTCAGTGGGGGGAGGTCTCGAAAAACGTTCTTTCATTTTCTCTTGAAAAGCCTCATAATTTCCTTCTTCGAGATCTTTTAAACGCCCTGTGAAAGCGAGCCCGACCGCGTTTATTACATCGCTCATAACAGATTTTTGCAATGTTAATATCGCGTCTGAAGGGATCGATTGCATCGAAAAAAGTCCGGGCGAATCTACTTCCAGAGCGCCCGCAATACGCTCAATCATTGACAGGGACGGGGTTTTCTTTTCCAGTTCAATCATTGCTATATAATGTGTAGAAGTATTTATCTTTTCTGCAAGAGCCGCCTGCGATAAACCGAGTATCCGCCTGCGCTCCTTCATATTAAAAGCCAATAACTTGGTCAAACTGGTCATATATTACCCTTTAGGAACCTTTTTCAGTGTAGTTTACTGTAGGGGATTGACAATTTACTGTGGGGATATTATTATTTGTATAGTTTCCTGTAGGGGAAATGGATATTGATGAAGGAATTTTTATATATGGGAATGGATGAGTATAAAAACAAAGTAGGGGAATACCGAGGCAGAGTAGATGAAGTTAAATCATCCTCCGGTCAAAAACAGTATGATGCGGCAAGTGATTTATTTACGGATTTAGCTGTAGACATTTTAAAAGGTGTTGGTAAAGGAATTTTTAAAGGTGTTTCTTTCATTGTTAATACTGTTCAAGAAATGAAGAAAGAAGAAGAGGAAAAGAACCGCCTTGCTTTGCAAAATATAGCAAATAGTTTTGCCGAAATTGATTTGGATAAAATGATGTATGACAATGAAAAAATGGCAATCGAATTAGATCTATCAACATATTTACTTGAGGAAGATTATAACAAGATAATTACCTATGCGTTGGAAGCATTGGAAAAATTTCCGAAAGAAGCATCTATTTATTGTTATCTTGGTCGGGCATATAGGCGTAAAAATCAAAATGATAAAGCTATTGAGGTTTTTATGACAGGAACAGTAATTGATCCTGAATACTACGAAAATTATATTGAACTGGCAGAAATATATGTCGAGCTGGGTGATAATAATAAATCTCGGATTTGTTATTATGAAGGTATAAGAAGAATGAAACCTGAAAGCGACTGGGATTATAGAAATCGGGCTGAGTTATATGAAATTATTGAAGAATATGCGAAAGCTGTTGAGGATTATAAAAAAGCGATTAGCATGAGTGATAATACTTATCAGTGGAAATTGGATAGTTGTCTTGAAAAACTCGCTCTTACTAATAAAAATCCATGTTCACAAGAAGTAAATAATGGTGATTCCTTTCTTTTTGTTATTGAAGATTTAATTACTATTCAAGGACGTGGAATTATTGCAACTGGGGAAATTCAAAAAGGAAGTATAAAAATTAATCAACAGGTTGAAATTGCCGATTCTCAGCCTCTAAAAGTAATTACTGTTACAGGTATTGATGGATTTAATATGCTATTTGATGAAGCAAAAGCAGGTGACAATGTCGGACTTCTTTTAAAAGGTATTAAAAAAACTGATCTAAAAAAGGGGCAAAAACTAATAAGGCATTGACAGTTTACTGTAAGGATATTATAATCTATATACTTTCCTAACAGGAAAGTATATAGATTAATGATCATAAAGGAGTTTTTATGAGAGATTTATTAAGTGATAGCCTGCTAACCGCATTAATCGCGGTTCAACCTGAAAACGATGAAGTTGATAAAGATTATCATGCGATTAGACCATTAGAATGGCAATGTAACTGTAATTCGGATAATCCATGCGCAAACGGTTGCAGAAATAGCTGTAAAAGTCGTATGCGTTAAAATCGCACCATGGAAGAACGAAAAAACGATTTTTCTCCGTGCCTTTGTTTAACTCATAATTGTAATTTGAGTTGTATTTATTGTTATCAAAAACATACAACTAATAAAAGAATGTCTAAAGCAACGGCACGGGATGTAATTGATTGGATATTTGATAATGTTCCGAGGGACAGAGAAGGCGTAAAAATTGAATTTATTGGCGGTGAACCTCTGCTTGAATTTGAGCTTATTAAGGATATTTTTACATATACAAACAACAAAAATATCAAATATCCATTTTTATTTTTTGCGACAACAAATGGCACAGTATTAACAGACGAGATGAAAGCATGGTTTTTAGAACATAAAGATTCTTTTTGGCTTGGATTAAGTCTTGACGGTACAAGAGTTACTCATAATTATAATCGAAGTAATTCATTTGATAATATTGATGTTGATTTTTTCTGTACCACATGGCCTGAGCAGAGCGTTAAAATGACACTTTCTGAATACTCATTAGAGCATCTGTCCGATGATGTAAAATTTACTCATTCCTTGGGATTTAATCATATTGGCGGCTGTAATCTATTTGAAGGTAATTTTAATTGGAATAATGATGTATATATTCAAAAATTAATTATGCAATTAAAAGAATTATCTGTTTTTTATATTAATAATGAAACATATACAAATCAATTGTTTGATAAAACATTAGACATCTGCGAATCAAAACAAACCCAACTGCATAAACGCTGCGGAATAGGTACTGAACCATTTTTTGATTTTGACGGGAAAATGTATCCATGCGCATTTGTAACTCCTATGACTTTTCAGGATAAAGAGCTTGAATTAATGTCAAAGTTTAATTTTAATAATGATGAAAATTATATTGACGAGGATTGTGTTCAAAATTGTTATATATATCCAATATGTTCAACTTGTTACGGTGCTAATTACATGATTAATAAAAGTTTTAATCAACGTGATAAAAGCCGGTGTCGTATTTATAAATTAATCATTTTGTTTATTGCGGATATGCAATCGAAGAAAATAATAAATAATCCAGAATTATTTAACGATAAAAATGTATTATTTTATACCATTGAGGCAATAAAGAAAATAAAGAATTTATATCTTGGGGAATATGAATCTTTCTATAATTTTTAAAATATTATTTTATTATTAAGGATTTTATAATGGAAACGAGAAAAATATTAACAATGAAATTAATGTTAATTACAGGAATATTTTTATCCATTTTGGGCTGCGCAACACAGGCGGTAATATCACACGAAAAAACATTGGATCAGGCGCTGATGGAAGCCGCATATATTATAGACGAACGTATTCCGAAAGGGAAAAAAATCGCCATGATTAATTTCAACTCGCCGTCTGAGCAATTTTCTGAATATGTTCTTGATGAGTTGTCTGCAAATTTGGTTGATAGCAGGAAATTGACTATCATAGATCGTCAGGATATTGATCTTAGACGCAAAGAATTAGATTTTCAATTTTCAGGTGAAGTGGATGATAATTCAATGCAATCGTTAGGGAAGACCTTGGGCGCGGAAGTCATTGTAACTGGTTCTTTACGGGAAATTGGTAAAATGTATCGTTTAATGATTCGTGTACTGAATGTAGAAAATGGCGCTGTGGAAGCGCAGTATCGCGCGGATATTGTAAATGACAGTCGTGTTGCTTCACTGTTAAGCAATTCGGCATCTTCAAATCGAACAGCGTCTACAACTTCGAATACTGTATCTGCTACGCCTTCAGCGAATATTATAGTTGATGCAAAAACCGAACATGTTCAACTAATACACAATAATCTACATTCCGGTTTATATTCAGACGGTAAGTTTCAGGGAGCGATGAATCTTATGGACGCCGTTGACTGGATCAAATTAAATGCAAAAAACGGAGGCAATTACATTATCGTTCTTGATAAAAATGAAAGGGCTTCTGGAATAAATTTTAGTTTTAATAACATAAAGGTCAACATAACCTTAAAAGGAATAGGTTCGGAATTAACTGTACGTTATGACATTACTCGTCCATCAGTATCTCTTATAACTGTCGGTATTGGTGTTACTTTTACACTGGAAGACGGCATTGCATTAGTTGGCTTGGAAAGAGAAAGCAAACCTATGGTTTCAATTTCCGAAGGCACTTTCGTCATGAATGGCGGCAGCATTAGAGATAATATTAGTGTCGAAGGCGCTGGAGTGTATATAAGTAACGGCGAATTTATTATGAACAATGGTACCATTAGCGGGAATCATACCATACATGGTAAGGATGGCGGCGGTATATTTATGAGTGATGGCAAGTTAACTATGAATGGCGGTATTATCAGCGGAAATTTAACTTATTATGGCAATGGCGGCGGAATTGCCGTAATGAACGGTACATTTATTATGAACGGCGGTACTATCAGCGGGAATTCAGCAAGAGGCGGTTATGGCGGCGGTGTCTATGTGAGGGGATCCGGAACCATTCAAAAATCCGGTACCGCAGGTATTATTTACGGTTCCAACGCGGATGAAGGACAGGCAAACAAAGCAAATGAAGGAGGGCATGCAGTATTTATCAGAGGTAATATTACATCTAAGCGAAACACAACCGCGCGTGTAAGTCAGATGTTAGACAGCCGTCAACGTGGTGCAGCCGGGGGTTGGGAATAAAAATTACATCGCTATAAATCCGTCAAACACTTCATGGAACGGCAAAACATTGCCGTGCGGATTATGTTCTCTGTTGCTGTTATGATCTTCAAAAATGGAAAAAACGACAAGTTTAAAAACGGCGGCGAACTCTTTTTCCAGGAATACTTCTTTAAATAATTCCGCTATATGATTCGGCGGATTTGCAAAAGCGCCGCATCCAAACGCTCCCAGCACAAGGCAATCGTGTTTGTATTTGCCTGCAATTCGCAGTATGGTTCTGATTTTTTCTTTTGTTGGTTCTGCAATATTTTCATGAAGATATAACTTGCCGTTTTTATTTATTAATTCAGGATTACTGATTGCAGGCACGCTTGTAAAAGAAAGATTATACGGTTTTTTTAAAAGACAGTAGCCGTTTTTCTCTGAACCGCGGAAAACAGTAATATCCGCAGAATAGATACCGCCTGTTTTTTGATTAAGCGGATAGCTTTTTTCATTTTTCTTTATGCCGTATTCATTCGCGTAAGACGCAAACTGATAAAGAGATAAAAACAGATTCGATCTTCTAAAAATGTTTTCTTCCTGAGCGCCTGCGCCGTTTGTTACGCCGCCGCCGGGATTTTGTCTGCTTGCCAAATTTAACACGCAGGGATTAAAGCCCGCTTTTAAAAGCGCTTCGGCAGTCTCAAGACAATCCGCGTTTATAACAGAATAATTTGTTTTATTGTTTATGCCGAAGTTTAATTTCTCCGGCGCGTCAAAGTACTCGCTTTGTGTCTCCGGGAAAGAGCCTGGAACACTTACAAAATCGCCGTTTATATTATAGCCGCCATTCTGTACGATTTTGACCGTACCCTGAAAAATTTCTTTTCGCAATTCTTTAAAACCATGTCCATTTGCAGAAGCTGCTTCAAACTCTTTTTTCCATTTAAGATGGTCGAAAGTTATTGTTTGCATACAGGAAATATGCTTTAATTCTGACTTTATTGCAATAGAGATGCCTCAATCTTCCACATATTACACATTTTCATTAAAATAAAAGTATGGACTACGATTGTATTGTTATCGGCGGCGGTCATGCCGGCATAGAAGCTTCTCTTGCTGTTTCTCGCCTTGGTTTTAATACACTACTCATCACGCAGAACCCGGATAAAATCGGGGCGCTTTCGTGCAATCCTGCGGTCGGCGGTTTGTCCAAGGGGAACCTTGTGCGAGAGGTTGACGCTTTAGGCGGCGAGATGGCAAAGCTGATTGACGCGACAATGATTCAATACAGAGTTTTAAACCGCTCCCGCGGACCTGCGGTTCAGGCGCCGAGGGCGCAGGCGGACAAACACGCGTATCAGGCGGCGGCGCGTTCTGTTTTGGAAAAGCAGAAAAATTTGACGATATTCATGGATACTGTAATCGATTTTATTATTGACGGAGAAGGAGTAGACGCCTGTCTGCCGGTTTGTGCAGGCAGCGGTCAGGCAAAAATCGCGGGAGTAATAACTCAGCGCGGTCATCGTATAACGTCGCGTACTGTTGTTCTTGCTTCCGGTACGTTCATGGAAGGAAAAATATTTATCGGCGAGTTTGACGCGCCGCATGGGCGGCTTGGCGAAGAAGCGGCGGTTGGGTTGGGCGCGTCTCTGCGCCGCAGAGGCTTTCCGCTTGGGCGTTTAAAAACCGGAACCCCGGCGAGAATAGCAGACAGCTCCATAGATTTTTCTAAAATGGAAAAACAGGACGGCGAAGAAATGCGTCCATTCTCGTTTGCCGGTACCCTTGCGGAAAGACCCTCATTGCCATGCTGGATTACATATACAACAGCAAAGACACACGAGATAATAAAAGCGAATATTCACCGCTCTCCGCTTTTCGGCGGAAAGATAACAGGCGCTGGAGCGCGTTACTGTCCCAGCATCGAAGATAAAGTTGTGCGGTTTCCTCAGCGCGAACGTCATCATATTTTTATTGAACCTGAGGGGGTTTCAACTAACGAGATGTACATGAACGGCGCGTCAAGTTCATTGCCGGAAGACGTTCAGCGTGATTTTATCCGCAGTATCCCCGGTTTGGAAGAAGCTCATATCGTGCGCCCTGCCTACGCTGTAGAATATGATTATCTGGATCCGCTTGATCTTTATCCTTCGCTGGAATCCAAACGCTTGTCGGGATTTTTCGCGGCAGGGCAGACCAACGGAAGTTCCGGCTACGAAGAAGCCGCCGCTCAGGGAATTATTGCGGGCATTAACGCCGCTATGAAAATGCAGAATAAACCGCCTTTGATACTTGGACGCGCCGATGCGTACATTGGCGTACTTGTTGATGATCTTACCACCCTTGGAACAAAAGAGCCGTACCGCATGTTCACAAGCCGCGCGGAACACCGCCTTATGCTGCGCCATGATACCGCAGACACAAGACTGACTCCCAAAGGGCGCGATGCCGGACTTGTAGACGACACCCGGTGGGAAATTTTTCTTGAAAAAACAAAAATGTTAGACGAAATTAAAGAACTTATCGCGCAGCGAAAATCTGCGGCAGACGCGGTTATTTTAAAAGACGAAGAATTTTCCCGCTTCCCCGGCGAATTAATTGAACGAGCGCTCTTAGATAAAAAATACGCGGGCTATATCGAAAAAGAAATCCGATTTGCCGCTAAAGCCGCAAAAATGGACGCAATCAAACTTGATCCCAATTTGGATTACACATCCATAAACGGTCTTTCAACAGAGGCTAAAGAAAAACTGTGCGCCGTTAAACCATTGAATGTAGGTCAGGCTGCCCGGATACCAGGCGTAAGACAGGGAGATATCGCGCTGCTGATCATTTTGGCGAATAAAAAAGGATAAAATTAATTTCTCAATAAAAAAACGCCATGTGTTTTTCAACACATGGCGCGAATGTTCTAAAAAATATTATTTATCAAGGAATCGGCTGAATCAACGCGATATCTACTATTCCTACGCCCTTTTTGAATGCCACATCTACAGTGCCTTCAAGAATAGGGAGATCCGTAACAGCGGCTGGTAAGACATCATATATATAAACTGTAAATGTCAGAGTATCACTTCCTTTATATATAGCCGGCGTATCGCCTGCATGTTCCCAAACAGACAAAGTTACAAATCTGTTTTTTACTTCAGCAAGTTCGAGCGTATCTGTTGATGAATCATAATTTTTTGCCGCAATATAATAAACGAAATCATCTTTCGATGCGTTTGCCTCAACAAAATAACCATTCTGCGCAAAATCGAAACCTGTGATTGTCATCTTTGCTGTTTCTTCTTCTGCCGGATCCTCCGCGCACGCTGCCATTGTGAACCCAATTACTGATATAATGGTGATAATTCCAATAAGTTTTAATAAGTTCTTCATTAGAAACTCCTTTATATTATATATCCTGCCGCTACAGGCAGGCAGGCAAACGAGCTTGCTGCAGTTAATCAATAGTATATGCTTTTTTTATGAATATGTCCAGCATACCAGATTAATCGGGAAATATTTAGCATTTCTACAGGGATTTGAAGATGTATGAAAAAGGATACACCCGAAAGAGTGATCGCTTAATTAGAAACTTGTTTTAAGGTATAATGCGATAATGATTAGACTTGCTGCTTTTCTTGGCAATCCCGGACCTGAATACGCGCGAAACAGGCACAATGCGGGGCGTATGCTCGCTACGTCTCTTCCTTTTTATCCGTCTCTTTTCTGGCATAAAAAATTTAATGGATTATACGCTTTATATGAGAGCTGCCACTTTATAATGCCTGAAACATACATGAACCTTTCAGGCAATTCGGTTCAGACAACAGCCGCGTTTTTTAAAATCAAGGTTGATGAGATAATCGTAATCCACGATGAGCTGGAACTTCCGCTGGGGACTCTTTCCCTGAAATTTTCAGGCGGTCTCGGCGGGCATAACGGTCTTCGTTCCATGAAAAACTGTTTCGGCAGCGCAGATTTTTGGCGTCTTCGTATCGGTCTTGGACGTCCCGATTCACGGCTTCCGGGTGAAGGCGGACCGGCAGGAAGCGGAGAGGGGATTATCGACTGGGTGCTCGCTGATTTTTTAAAAGCCGAGCAGGAGATATTGAACCCAACCCTCGAAGCCGGAGCGAATCTTCTGATGCAGATTCTTTCCTGCGAACCCGAAACGCTTCTTAAAGAATGGGCTAAAAAAAAGATAACTCTTCCGCAAAAAATTGAGCCTGCGGAAAATCAGGATGTTAAACCATGAAGCCCGATGAAGCCTTCAGCGCATTATACGACATTATTGTCAAGCTGCGCAGTCCGCAGGGCTGTCCGTGGGACAGGGAGCAAACGCCGTCAACCTTAAGAGGCGCGCTGATCGAAGAAACATACGAATGTATTGAAGCAATCGATGAAAATGACAGTTCACACATTGCGGAAGAACTTGGAGATTTATTTCTGCTGGCGACAATGATAAGTTATATGCACGAACAGGAAGGAAAATTTTCTGTTGCCGACGCGCTGTGCAAAGTAAATGAAAAACTGATCCGCCGGCATCCCCATGTGTTCGGCGAAGTGACAGTAAAAGATAGTGCCGAAGTTCTTGATAACTGGAATGCGATAAAGATCGAAAAAGAAGGCAGAAAACCAAAAGATTCTCTTTTAGACGAAGTAAGCGGCAGTCTTCCGCCGGCGGAACGCGCATATGTCTTGCAGAAAAAAGCCGCCAAAGCCGGTTTTGACTGGCCGGATAAAGAAGGCGTTATCGCAAAAATCAAAGAAGAACTTGAAGAGGCGCAGCAGGCAGAAGGCGGCAGTCATCTTGAAGAAGAACTCGGCGATTTGCTTTTTTCCGTAATCAATCTGTGCCGTTATTTAAAAATTGAGCCTTCGGTAGCTCTTCGCAGAACAAACGGCAAATTTACCGAACGCTTTAAATATGTTGAAAAAAAGATGAAAGAAACGGGTCAGGAGATGAAAAAAGAAAATCTTGACATAATGGACAGTTATTGGAATGAAGCGAAGAAGGCACAGATATAGTGAATATACCTCTTGAAAAAAACGCTTTTTCCTGTTATAAGTATATATGGCAGTTACTCGCAGTGTAACGAAGCGCTTCGGTATCTTAACCGCAGGCGGAGATTGTCCCGGACTTAATGCCGCTATACGCGGAGTGTGCCGGGCAGCGCACGATCGATACGGTATGGAAATTATCGGTATCGCAAATGGCTTTCGCGGTCTTATCTACGAAGATACAAAAATCCTTCAGCCCGAAGATTTCTCCGGTATTCTTACGCTCGGCGGAACTATCCTCGGTTCGAGCAGGGAAAAACCATTCGCGCATATCGACAAAGACGAAGTTGAAAGCGACAAGGTTTCCGCGATTATGGAAACATATTCAAAATTTGAACTTGACTGCCTTGTTGTGATTGGAGGGAACGGCACCAACACAACCGGCTGCAAACTTGCCCGTGAAGGCCTTAATGTAGTCGGGCTTCCAAAAACAATTGATAACGACATAGTCGGCACAGACAGAACATTCGGTTTTCATTCCGCTTTGGCAATCGGCACAGACGCAATCGACCGGCTTCATTCCACCGCGGAGAGCCACAGCCGCGTAATCGTTATAGAATTGATGGGGCATAAGGCTGGCTGGCTTACGCTCTACGCCGGAGTCGCGGGCGGCGGCGATGTTGTTTTGATTCCTGAGATACCATACGATATCCGCGTAATCGGCCGCCATCTGGAAAAACGCGCGAACTCGGGAAAAACTTTTTCCGTTGTTGTTGTCGCGGAAGGCGCGATGTCCGTTAAAGAAGCGGAGATGGATAAAAAAGACAGAAAAAAATACCGAAGCGAAAACGGTCCGTCTGTTGCGTACCGCTTAGCCCGTGAAATAAGCGAAGAAACCGGAATGGAAACCCGCGCGACAGTATTAGGCTATATGCAGCGCGGCGGCATTCCCAGCGCGTCAGACCGCGTTCTTGCGACAAGCCTCGGCACCGCCGCCGTTGAACTTCTTGCGAAGGGCAACTACGGCAGAATGGTCGCTCTCGCAGGCAATGACATTGACTCAGTCGATTTAAGCGTCCCCGAAGGCAAAGTAAAAAGCGTGCCTTCAGATCACTACATGATCGATACAGCGAGAGCTGTCGGCACATGCATGGGCGATTAATTTTTTAGTTTTACAACTACGCCAGGAATATTTCTGTATTGCACAGTTTTTGGGATATTCATGGCATTGAGCATTGACACAATACTGTCAGCCGGCATCGGCATATTGTTTATAAACCAGTCAAAAAATATTCTTAAACTGCCTGTTATCTGATAATAAATTTTATATCTGCAAATTAAATATTCTTCCGCCGAAAGATGTTTCTTGTACCGTTCTATCAGCGATTGCGTGTATTTTTGCAAATCATGGTAAATACGGTTTTCTATGCTGACAGTGTTTAATATTTTCTTTAAATTCTTTTGATGTTTAACAAGATACTTATCATCAAATACAAGAATGATATTATTCAATTTGTCGTCTTTTTCCGTGCTGAATGAATTATTTAGATATTGTAAAACTACCTCGTCCTTATCGTCAAAATTACGGTAAAAAGTCGGACGCGCAACGCCCGCTTTGTCGGCAATATCTGATACGTTAATTTTATCATAAGGCTTTTCGTCCATTAAAAGCATAAGCGCTTCGAATATCCACATTTTGGTGCGCTGAACCTGCCGGTTATGTGATGATGATTTTTGCAACACTTTCCCCCTTTTGTAACATCTTTTACTATTTCTTTAATCTGTTCATTTTTGCTTAATCAACCTTGCTCTCTGTATCATTCATAATGTATCATTTGTTACATATATGTCAAGTGTTATATCAGATGATCGAATTGTGAGGGAGAATATATGAATATCGCAAAAGATAACCGCGTTAACGCAAGACATGTACCTTTTAGGCTTTACACGCTTTTATTTTTTTTACTGGCGGCTTTTAACGGATTTCACATGTGTATTTATCTGGCTTTGGAGCGTCAGGGCGTATTGAAAGAAAATACACAGCTTGGCGTTAATATACTAATGATATTTGTTATGTTTTCCGCGGCTGTGTTAACGGTAATTGTCGCGTTTATACGCGAAAGAACATTGTCACTTCCCTTAAAAAAACTCAGTAACGCCGCGCGGGACATCGCAAAGGGGGATTTATCTGTCCGTATTTCTCCGTTACGCAAAGACGGAAGAAAAGATTTTGTCGAAGTTCTATTCGATGATTTTAACGCTATGACAGGCGAGCTTGCCTTTATTAATAAAAATTTACAAAATCTTGTCAATGAAAAAACTGTTAAAGTTACCAAATTGCAGGAATCAATTTTAAAAACAATGGCAAACATGGTGGAATACAGGGATAATCTTACGGGAGAGCATATAAACAGAACGCAGCATACTGTAATGCTCTTGTTAGATGAAATTAAAAAGCATAAACTTTTTTCAGATATTGTTGATAACTGGGATATTTCCCTGATATTGCAATCAACGCAGTTACATGATGTAGGTAAGATTGTAATAAACGATAATATTTTAAAAAAACCTGGTCCGTTAACAGATGAAGAATTTCATGAAATGAAAAAGCATGTAATTTACGGATTAAGAATAATAGAGAGAATTGAAATAGAATCTGGAGAAAGCGATTTGTTAAAATACGCGAAAATATTCGCGTTAACTCATCATGAAAAATGGGATGGTTCAGGATATCCCAACAATTTAAGCGGAGAAAAAATTCCGCTGCAGGGCAGAATAATGGCTGTTGCCGATGTTTACGACGCTCTTATTTCTGAGAGACCGTATAAAAAAGCAATGACGCACGAGGAAGCCGTAAAAATTATTACAGACGGAAAAGGCACGCACTTCGAGCCTGTATTAATCGATTTGTTTTTAAATATTGAACCAATAAGGTTTTTTATATGATGAGAAAAGAAGGAGTCAGCCTGATGATAGTAAGACCATAAATCAGGAATGGCATATTTTTTTAAACAATTCTCTGTACAGAGATTGTAAATATTTTGGAGGTTTTTATGAAAACATTAAAGAAAACGGCATTGATAATGGCTGTATTGATGATTGCCATTATCGCGGCTTCCTGTTCGTCAACAGGAAAGTATATGGCGCTGTCAAATGAAGAGACGGTAGTTGGCACGGTTCAATCTGATTTTGTTGTCCGCTCTTCTTTGTTCTTTTTGCAAAGCGCGAAAGACGCGGTAAATACACAAGCCTACATTCATCTGCTGGAAGCTGCAAATGAGAAGTATAACGGCAATTTTGACATTAGGGATATTGTCTGGGTAACAGGCAGAGCAGTTAATAACGAGAGCACAGAAGTTTCCGCTACAGGCAAGGTTGTGAAAATTAACTAGAAGGATTCATTTGTCCAACGGAGGGAGATATGAAAATAAAATTTTATTTATTAACTTGCGTGATGGGAATTATCGCTGTGTTTTTAATGTCATGCTCAACCGTTGGACAGAATCTGCCAATAGCGAAGGATGAAATTGTAATAGGAACGATACAAGCAACTTTCATTGCGAGAAACACATGGATAGTGAAAAGTGAAACTATAAATACGCATGTATATTTAAAACTGCTGGAGGCAGCGGTTTTAAAATTTCCCGGCGAAATAGACATAAGAGATATCGTTTGGGTAACAGGCAGAAAAGTGACCCCGCTTGATATTGAAATTTCCGCAACCGCGAAGGTAATAGTAAAGGCGGATAACAATGAATAATAAAAAACAAATCATTGCCGTAATTGCTTTTAGCGTATTTTTTATTCATGCGTTATCGGCAACTCATGCTCAGGTTTATTCAAGTTCATTCATTTCATTTCGTGATACTGTTTATCTGCAAAGCAGAGGTTTGCTCGATATTATGCGTCTGTACACTGCGGCGAAACAGGATATTGAAAACACATTAACAGGCGAAAACATGTATTTGGCTCTTGCGCGATGTGAATATCTTATGGGAATTACTTATAAAGCGGAAAGCAAAAATAAAGAAGCCGCCGCTTTTTTTGAGCAAGGCATAGCATGGTCTGAAAATTCGCTTGCGATAACGCCGACATCCGAGGGCTATCTGCTGATGGGAAACGGCATTACATTCTTATGCCAGATTAATACTTCATACGGACTTAAAAATCACGGAAAAATTGAGGAAAATGCAAAAAAAGCGCTTGAATTGGATCCTGATAATATTATGGCAAATCACATGATGGCTACTTTTTACCTGTTTGCTCCCTGGCCTCTGGGCAATGAACAGAAAGGAGAAAGAATGCTCAGGGAAATTTTAAAGCAGGATTATTTATCTCTTAATAAAGACGATCTGTTCAATCTTTATTTAATGCTTCAGGCAGCTTGTCTGAAGCAGAAGAAAAATCAGGAAGCTCAAACATGGCAGCAAAAAGGAGCGGAATTGTATCCTACAAATAAATTTATTATTATGCTGATGAGTTAAAGAGCAGAGATTTATTTTATTCCTTTTTTTAAATCGAACGAAGGACAATTAGCCCCCGTAGCGCGAAACACTTCCGCAGACGGCAAATTGGCGCACTTAATTCCAAAAATATCACAAGAACGCGGGAACACAGGATCCCACGTTACCTTGAAATGAGAACACCTCAGGCAATTAGGCGGTTTACCAGGAGTTTTAATATCGCCGATAATAATTTCTTCCATGTTTATTATGCTTAATTTACTCCCGTGTAAAATAACTGTCAATCTTTAAGCATACATTTCTAAAATGGTATACCGATAATACTAGTATCTGTCATTAAAACGGCAGATGTTAATACAATAGACGGCATTAAGACACCGCCTGTTTTACGGGGTATATATTTGCAGTTTTTCAGCGATTTTAAACGTAAATTTAAAACAGATGGATATTTTAAATTCCGCTCAATAGCCGTTTTTTTGGCGATTTTCCTTGGTTTTTGCGGACTTTGGCTGGCTTTGTCCATTGTTTCCGCGATGTTTGGGCTGGATTTTTTCCCGCCTGTTCCGGGGAGATTTTTCGCGCGTTCATTTGGGATACTTTCGCTCTTTGTTCCTTTATATTTTTTCTATGCCTGTATTATTCTTGTCGATCCAAAGTGGCGCCCAGACAGGATTTTTATTCTTGGATGTTTTATCGTTCCGTTTCTAACGCTTTCCATCGGTTTTGCATTTATCCGTGATTTTGATATTCGCTCCGAGGAGCATGAATTTTTACGATTTTTAGGTAAAACATGGTTCAGTCTCTTGATGATTACCATCACCGTAGTTGAAGTGATTCTCCTTCAGGTACTGAGAAACGCGCTCTTCTTTAAAGAAGCGAAAATAATCCGCCGCGGCGAAAAAATGCTTCCGCCGCCGGAAAATTATACTGAAGAGCAGGCTGATAATACTTATGATGATGCTGTGCCGGTTGAAACATCGCATGAGGATGATGAAATTGAAGAGATAGAGTCTGAAGAAGAAATAAGCAAATACGATGAATCAGATACGGAAGAAGAACCTGATGCCGATGAAGAAACATCCGAAGAAAATGAAGATGACGTTGATATTGATATGGATGAAATTGATGATGCCGGTGATGAAGAAGATATTGACTCTGTAACACGCGCTCTGGAAGAAGCGGAAATCGTGGCTGTAGCGCATGCCGAGAAAATCCGTAAAAAAAATTCCCAGCTTGGCAGTGCGCGGTATAAAAAATATAAAGTTCCTGTTGATATTTTAAACGAATACCCCGACGGCGAATATTGGGTTATAGATCAGGCAACGCGCGATGCCGCAATGGCGCTGAAAGAAACGCTTGAAGAATTTAAAATTCAGGCTGAAGTTACCGGTATCAGGAAAGGACCTGTAATTACGTTATTCGAAATCCTTCCAGCGCCTGGAGTAAAACTGTCTAAAATTGTCGGTTTGCAGGATAACATCGCCCTGCGTCTTGCGGCGTCTTCCGTTCGCATAGTCGCTCCTATTCCCGGAAAACACGCTGTCGGCATAGAAGTTCCAAACGCGAAACGCAATATAGTTTCTTTCAGGGAAATAATCGAAGGGGAGTTAAACCGTTCCGGCGATAGAATGGAAATACCTGTCGTTATGGGCAAAGATATTTCGGGAGAAGCGCAGGTTGTAGACCTTGTTCAGATGCCGCATTTATTAATAGCGGGCGCGACAGGCTCGGGAAAATCAGTCTGCGTTAACGCAATTATTCTATCAATACTGTATCAACTCCATCCCGCCGAATGCAGGCTCATGTTAATCGATCCAAAAATAGTAGAATTGAAACTTTACAATGATATACCCCATTTATTAACGCCGGTTATTACCGAGTCAAAAAAAGCGTTTCAGGCTCTTCAGTATTGCATTTATGAAATGGAAAGACGTTACGCCTGTCTTGATAACATGGGAGTGCGCGATATCCGAAGTTTCAATAGGCGCATTAAAGAGAAAAATATCGCGCAGGAACATCTGCCGTACATTGTGGTAATAATTGACGAGTTTGCGGATTTGATGACGACCACAGGCAAGGAACTTGAAGCGACAGTCGCAAGACTTGCCGCGATGAGCCGCGCTGTCGGCATTCATCTTGTGCTTGCGACACAGCGCCCTTCTATCGATGTTATTACAGGGCTTATCAAGGCGAATATACCAAGCCGAATTGCGTTCATGGTTGCAAGCAAAACGGACAGCCGCATAATCATCGACATGGTGGGAGCGGATAAACTTTTGGGAAAAGGCGATATGCTTTATTCAGGCGTCGTTGATCCGTTTCCAATCCGTATGCAGGGCGCGTTTATTTCCGAAGAAGAGGTAGAAGCTGTTGTTGAGCATGTAAAAACATTTGGAGAGCCTGAATACATTGACGATGAGATTTTCTTTGAAGAAGAAGAGGATGACGCAGGCGCCTCACTATTTTCCGACGGCGGCGATCCGTTATACGAAAAGGCGCTGGAAATCGTTATGCAGCAGGGTAAAGCAAGCGCAAGTTACATTCAACGGCGGCTGAAGATCGGCTTTAACCGCGCCGCAAGAATCATAGACGAGATGGAACACAACGGTGTTGTAGGTCCCGCTCAGGGCAGCAAGCCGCGTGAATTACTGCGCAGTTTCGGAGTTTAACATAACATAATGCTGTTACAATCTCGCGAATTGCGTCCAGTGGATAATCAAAACGTTCTGTTCGCTGCGGCTCACCTGTAATTATATATTCCACTTTGAGATGCTTTTTTATAAAGGTTATTATTTCTTCAACTTCATGAAACAAGTCGGAGTTAAGCGAAATTGAATATTGCCTTACTTTGTATGTTTTTTAATATACTTATAAAACCCTCTTCTAATAATCCCTGTTTTGGTTTGTTTTTTGGATCAAATTTATCAACTGTAGTCTCGAAATGATAAAGCATATCTTCTATAAATTTATTTAAAATTTTTATTTTTGGTTCTATTCCAAACTCCATTCCGGCTTTCTTTTTTCTTAACAATTCGCTGATTTTATCCAATAACTCATTGTCAGTAATTAGTTCCAGCAACTTTTCAAATTCCATAGGAGGCGGTTCCTTAAAATTTTCTATCCACATGCAAGCCATTATCGGTCTTAATACATAAAAATATTTTTTAATTTTTACATTTTCTGTTTGCAGGTAATGCCTGTAATTCCCGCTCGCCATATGCAGATAATGATAAACAGATGATATAGGAGAAAAATATTCCTTTGATAACTGATTCATAATATTGTAAAAATAATCGTTTTTATAATAAACAATAGGCGATCTTAACCATTCAAAAAGCACAGGATTTGATTTATTCATTAAAAACATTGTTTTTCTTAAATCCCATCCCGAATAATCAAAATCATCGATAATCGGATACTCAATAACATCTCTTTTTGGAAGAATGTTCAAATACCAGTGCAAATTATGCGCGTAAATAAACCGTATATCGTAATCGCTGTCCAAAGATTCAAAACCCCACGCCCTTGACCCCGATTCAACAGAGTACAATACAGTTACATTATGTTCTTTTTCAATTTCGAGCAATTTATTAGCTACGATGTTACGGATGTCCTGATTCATTTTAATCCCATGGAGGTATTGTGACGAGATTTTTATGTTTTTGCAATTACAGGAATCCTGCTTTGCCATTTGTTTTTCGCATTCTTTTTATGCAGATAAAACTGGATTTCTGGAAAGCCCGTAAGCAAAAACTT